>ERZ1066125.18-NODE-18-length-178128-cov-16.389357_pt1 | contig 178128 bp, 138 predicted proteins | sample MGYA00382772_ERZ1066125 | MGnify/ENA primary metagenome ERZ1066125 (study PRJEB33369, sample SAMEA5778355) | biofilm metagenome | biome: Industrial cooling water; feature: Water cooling tower basin; material: Biofilm | place: United Arab Emirates | collected... | reverse complement strand
ATTTATACAGGGGTACTCCTGTCTCCTGTCTTCTGTCTCCTGTCTCCTTTGAAGATCGTATTGTTCTAGATGTTCTGATTCGACTTGTGCCGCAGTTATCCATGCTTGCATTGAAGGGAGATGCCGGATTGCTTCGGCGTAGTCTTGGGAAATGGGATCTAATTTGACTCCGTAGGTAATAAATCTGGAGACAACTGGAGCAAACATAGCATCGGCAATGGTAAAGTGACCGAATAACAGATCGCCGTTATTATTTCCAAATTTTTCGCGGCACTCACGCCAAATCGCCGTGATGCGATCGATATCTTCTTGTACGCCTGGTTTCATCCCTTTACCAGGAAAATGACTGCGGCAGTTCATCGGCATATTTTGGCGCAAATTTTGAAAACCTGCGTGCATTTCGGCACTAATCGATCGCGCTAAGGCACGGGCAGCTAATTCAGTTGGTAATAGTTTGGCAGCAGGAAATTGTTCGACTAAATATTCACAAATTGCGATCGATTCCCAAATTGTCATATTGCCATGCTGCAACACGGGAACTTTTCCAGTCGGACTGTAGCGGAAAATTTCTTGACGAAATTGTGCCGTGTCAAGCGGAATTCTCACTTCGTTAAAATCTACTCCAATTTGCTTTAACACCAGCCAAGGGCGGAGCGACCAAGAGGAGTAATTTTTATTGCCAATAACTAAAGTCAATTGTGTCATATTTATTTATAGAGTGATGATTGTCACAGTTGACATCGCCCTTGTGACTCGCAGTCAATTTTCTGCTGTCGTTTGGCAACAATTGTTTTAATATCTGGTCGTCCTGTTAGAGCTAATCGCCAGTCTGCCCAAATTTCGTAGAGGCGATCGACGATCGCACCAATTATAGGTAATTTAGTTGCAGCATAAACCCAACCCATACCCAGAATTTCGTAAACTCGGCGAAACACTTCTACGTTTTTGACAATTGTGCCGTCAGGAAGAATAGCATGAATTCTTCCCATTGCCGTTTCAAAATCAATTCCACTATTGGCTGCGGGGTTGTAATTCTCTTCAGCGATGTCCACAAACTCTACTAGTCCCCGATTACCATCTCGTTTTCGTAAAAAATTCACCTCACGCATACACAATGGGCATTCACTGTCATACAACAGCTTAATTTGCCACGATGGAGATTGCGTAGCAGTTTGAGTAGCGTCAGGCTGGGTGTTTGATACAGACATAAATTAGCAATCTTTGCAGCAGTATTATCTATCTTTTATCTATCTTAATAAAAGTTAATACTTATAGACTGCTATCGACTGGCTCTTTCTGAAAACGAGTTTCGATAGTCTTGATAATGATATACAGCACCGGAATCACAAATAGACTCAGTACGGTTGCAATGCACATCCCACCAAAAGTTGCCGTGCCTAAAGATTGACGCGCCGCCGCACCAGGACCCGTAGCTATCATCAACGGAATACCACCCGCAACTGTAGAAAAAGCTGTCATCAAAATCGGTCGCAAGCGTTCTTTCGCCGCCTCAACTGCTGACTTGGTAATACTCAATCCCTCCTCCCGCAGTTGGTTGGCAAACTCCACAATCAGAATTGAGTTTTTACTTGCCATTCCAATCAGCATGACAAATCCAACTTGAGTATAAATATCGTTGGCAGCACCTCGGAGTAAAACGGCAAGTAAAGCGCCAAGAATTGCTAATGGTACTGTGAGTAAGATAATAAACGGATCGACGAAACTTTCGTATTGCGCTGCCAGCGTCAGAAACACAAAAATTACACCCAAGCCAAAGATAAAAATTGCCTGTCCGCCAGATTCAACTTCTTCTAAAGAAAGTCCAGACCACTCATAACCAAATCCTTGTGGTAACGCTTGTTTTGCCACCTCATCCATGGCTTTGATGGCTTGTCCCGAACTCACACCTGGGGCTGGGGAACCATTGATTTCAACCGAGCGAAACAAATTGTAGTGGTTGATAATTGAGGGGGCAATAATTTCTTTCACAGTAACTAAGTTACCCAGCGAAATCATCTCACCCCGCTGCGAACGCACGTACAATTTCTGAATATCTTCTGGATTCGAGCGAAACTCTAAATCTGCCTGTACGTAAACTCGATACGCCCGATTGAACTGGTTGAAATCATTTACGTAAGTCGAACCAAGAAAGGCTTGTAGGGTGTTGAAAATATCTTCTACTGGAACTTGAAGCGCATTAGCTTTATCGCGATCGACCTCTACAGAAATTTGCGGTGTATTGGCATTAAAGTTAGGACGCAACCCAGTTAATCGCGGTCGTTCGGGAGATGGATAAGTGTTGGCGCGATCGAGAAGATTGCCCAAGGCTGCACCTATTGCCTCAAATCCTAAACTTGCCCTGTCTTGCAGGTGGAATTCAAACCCACCAAAGTTACCTACACCATTAATTGCTGGTAGGTTAAACGGAATTACAGTAGCTTCTTGAATGCCCAACATTTTTGGGAATAATCCCGATGGTTGAGGGAAAAAGCCACCAATAATTGCTTGTAAAGATTGGTTTGCACCCCGTCTCTCTGCCCAAGGTTTGAGCGTAGTAAAAATCAAACCGTTATTAGGTGTCGAACCGCTAAAGCTAAAACCACCAACAGCAAAAACTTGTTGCACTTCTGGCACATCTTTTAAAATTGCCTCAGCTTTTTCTAAAACCTTTTCGGTGTAATTAAGCGAGACTCCCTCTGGTGCTTGGACGATGGTAATAAATACCCCTTGGTCTTCATCGGGAATAAAACCTGCGGGAATGAAATTATAAAGCCAATAAGTAAACCCTAATGCCACAGCAAATAGGGCGAGAACAATGCCTTTAGTTCCAGTTAACCGAGAAATACTGCGGCTGTAAATGATTCGGGTTTTGTCGATCGCCCAGTTAATCGAATTAAAAAACCAATTATTCGGTGCTTGTCCGCGCCTGAGTAACAACGCAGACAGCATCGGCGTAAACGTCACGGCGTTAAACGTCGATACGGTAATCGAAAAAGCGATCGTCAGCGCAAACTGTTTGTACAACTGTCCGGTTGTGCCTGGAAAAAAGGCAACTGGCACGAATACTGTAATTAATACCAACGAAGTGGCAATGACAGCACTAAATAACGAATTCATCGAAGCGATCGCTGCCTCTACAGGTCGCAATCCATCATCCTGAATCCGGCGCGTGATATCTTCGACAATTACAACTGCATCGTCTACAACTAGACCTGTTGCTAAAGTTAAGCCAAATAATGTCAGAGTATTGATTGAGAAGCCAAAGAGCTTGACAAATATAAACGTACCGATCAACGCTACAGGCATGGCGATGCAGATGACCAATGCCGATCGCCAATTTTGCAAGAACAAATAAACAATAATGGCAACTAATCCAACTGCTTGCAGTAACGAGACAATCACTTCTTCCGTTCCCGCTTGGATAAACGTCGTAGTATCGAAAGCCACCTCGTAGTGCATCCCAGGTGGAAAAGTCTCTTTTAATCGCTGCATTTCTTGCTTCACAGCCGCAGCAGTATCGAGGGCGTTGCTACCAAATTGCTGATTGATACCTAATCCTATGCCTCGGTGCGTGACGCGATCGCTAGAGGTAAACCGCAGCACGGAACTATAGTTTTCTGCCCCCAACTCCGCCCGACCGACATCTCTAAGTTTGATTAACGTACCATCTTCACTAGTTCTAATAACGAGATTGTTGAATTCCTCAGCGTCTTTGAGTCTGCCTTCAGCATTAACGGCATACTGGTACAGTTGCTCGGATCTTGCTGGCGGTTGTCCGATTTGTCCCGCACCCACTTGTAAGTTTTGTTGTTGCAGTGCCGCGATCGCGTCTTGAGGAGTTAAGTTGCGGCTAGCAAGACGATTCGGATCGAGCCATAAACGCATGGCATATTTGCGTTCGCCAAAGATTTCTACACCACCAACCCCTTTAATCCGTTTGAGTGCATCGGCAATGTAGAGATCGGCATAGTTGCTTAAATAGGTGTCGTCGTAAATGTCTTGCTTTTTGTTTTCATCGCGATCGGAATATACACCAATTGCCAGCAAGAAGTTGTTATTTGCTTTTGTGACTTGTACCCCTGTCTGTGTCACGGGTCCTGGCAACCGCGAGAGTACCGTTGATACCCGATTTTGCACGTCCACCGCTGCTAAGTCTTGGTTTCGCCCCAATTCAAACGTCAGATTGATGCTACTCGTGCCGTCATTGGCGCTAGTAGACTTGACATAGCGCACGCCTTCAATACCGTTGAGTTCTTGTTCTAAAACGTTGGTAACGGTAGATTCAACGACTGTTGCATTTGCCCCAACATAGTTGGAAGTCACGCTGACTTGAGGCGGAGCAATTTCAGGATACTGCGCCACTGGTAGCATAGGGATACACGCAATCCCCAGCAGGGCAATGACGATCGAACACACCGCCGCAAAGACGGGGCGTTTGATAAAGGTGTCGGAAATTGAAAAAATCATAAAGTATCAGCCACAGATGGTTGACTGCTATTGTCATTCGTCATTTGTCATTTGTCATTTGTACGTAGATGACCGACCTCCAATGACAATTCCTCGTGAAAAAGTTGATGAATCTGATGCTACCAATTTGAAAAAAGAATGCAACACATAGATAAAACCCCTCCCCAGCCCTCCCCTTGGCAAGGGGAGGGTGCCGTTAGGCGGGTGGGGTGATCTGTTGCCAACATTTGCCGAATTGGTAGCGGACTACCACATTTGAATGTAATACATATGTTACAGGATTGGCAAATAGTTGTGAGGCGATCGCGGCGACTTACTACTCGGTGGATTGCTCTAGAGGATTGGCTTCCCAGTGACTCAGGATTATAGCATTGACCGTGTTACTGATGACGTTTAAAACTGTTTTCAAGCCGTCAGTGAGGCGATCGACACCTGCGACAAGTGCTACTCCTTCTACTGGCAGTCCGGCGGCTGAGAGTACAGTAGTCATCATAATAATTCCTGCACCAGGTACGCCAGCGGTACTAAATGAAACCAAAAAAGTACTCAGAGCGATCGCCAACATCAACGATGGAGTTAGTGAAATCTGATAGAGTTGAGCGATAAATAGAGCGTTGAACCCCTGTAAAATTGCCGAACCGTCGCGTTTTAAAGCCGTACCTAAAGGAATCGCAAAACTAGCAATATCTTCGCGCATTCCATAATTTTCTTGGGCATTTTGTAAAGCAATTGGTAACGCCGCATTCGAGCTAGCCGTACCAAAAGCTAGAGATATTGTTGGGAAGAAACTTTGAAAAAAATGTATGGGTTTTGCTTTTAAAATAAAAAGAACGCAGGCATAAAAGCCAATCATAATTAGCGAACCAATACACAAGCCAAAAACATAAATAAATAGTTTAACAATTAATTCTAATCCTTCCGTTGCGATCGCCGAGCTAATTAAAGCAAAAACCCCAATCGGCGCTACATATAAAATCAACGATAAAATTTTTTCAAAAATAAAATAAACGCTTTCTATAAAAGTGACAAAACTTGCTGCTTTGTCTCCAATTAATTGAATACCAACTCCAATTAGAGCAGCAGAAAAAATTGTCTGAAGTAGATTCCCCGTACTCAAAGCTTCTAAAGGGTTAATCGGAATTAAACTTACCAACCAATCAATCAAAGACTGTTTTTGAGCAATCTGTGAAACTTCTGCAATCTGAAAACCAGTGACTCCGACTCCAGGTTTTAAAAAAATAGCAAGGGCGATACCTAAACCAACTGCGATCGCACTGGTGACTGCATAACTAAAAATTAATTTTAGGGCATATCTGCCCACTTGAGTAGCGTTTTGAATCCGAGTTAAACCAAGAATAAGCGAGGAAAAAACAATAGGAACAACCACAAATTGAATCAGACGTAAGAAAGCTTCACCGAGAGGAGAGAGAAGATAATAGTCGAGAAATGGAATTGAGTTTGGGAACCCATAGATTAATAAAATTCCAAAACCAATACCTAAAATAAGAGAAGCTAAGATTAAAGTTGATATTTTCATAAAGTTAATAGATCTTGGGTATAAGTGTATATTATGATGTCTTAACGCAGATGGGAACGCCGCTCGGATGCTCTTGAAGTTCTTATCTTTGTGTCCTTCTTTGCGTCTTTGCGGCTAACGCTACGCTAACGCCTATGACTGATGCGTGACATAATAAATAGTCTCCCCTTCCCAACTTCAAAGGAGTCAGGAGTCAGGAGTCAGAAGTCAGAAGTAACCCATGTATTTATACATGGGATTGGAAAAGTGAGCTGATTATGTCTCGTAGTACAGCTTTTCGGTTGTCGAGGTTCCCTCGACATTTAAGCCGCGTAGTATCTCGACATAATTGTTGCTTTTTAACGGGCATTAAACCCATAACTAAAGTTTTTTTATTCTCCTGACTCCTGACTTCTGACTTCTGTCTCCTTCTTCGTAAAAAATATCCTTATACTACAACATCTTTAAACTGCTTAGAGCGATCGCACTGAGGATTAGTAAAAAACTGCTGAGGTGATACGTCTTCCATAAAGACGCATTGCCTCGCCAGCGTGATTGGGAATGACACTAATACCTACTCGCGCCCTCTTGACTGCCTAAAGAATGAAGCGATAAGTCCCATATTCTGTTAGCGTAAACTTAACACGAGCAAAGAACAGGACAAACCTCCAAGTTATTTGTCGTTTTAGTCGATCGCTATCTTCCCGTACTCCCTACTTTTTAATCAATTAATGCCTGGACACGACACGATTGTTATCGGCGCTTCTGCTGGTGGAGTGGAAGTACTAAGCCAGTTAGTTAGTCTTTTACCGCCGGACATTCCAGCAGCGATTTTTGTTGTAATGCATATTCCCGCTGACAGTCACAGCATTCTCCCGAATATTCTCAATCGAGCGATCGCCAAACGTCAAAAGAACTCTCCACTTAAAGCAATTCATCCTCAAGATGGCGCACAAATTGAATATGGCAAAATCTATATTGCCCCACCCGCTTGCCACTTACTAGTGAAGCGTGGCTTTGTTTCACTGGCGCGTGGTCCGAGAGAAAATAACCATCGTCCGGCGATAGACCCGCTGTTTCGCACGGCAGCGCGGGCATACGGACAGCGGGTTGTGGGTGTCGTGTTGACAGGTGCATTAGATGACGGAACAGCAGGGCTACTAGCGGTGAAGCAGCTAGGCGGAGTGGCGATCGTCCAAGACCCTGAAGAGGCAATGTATGAAGGGATGCCCCGCAGTGCGATTGAAAATGTAGAAGTCGATCGGATCTTGCCTGTGGCGGAGATCGCCAACTCGCTGGCAGAGTTAGCTCGACAGCCTGTAGCAGCACAAACAGCAGCCGTATCTGAAGATATGGCTATGGAGTCAGACATGGCAGAACTAGAGTTAAATGCAATGCAATATGCTGCTCGCCCTGGCATACCTTCACCTTATGGTTGTCCAGATTGCGGGGGCGTGCTGTGGGAAATAGATGAGGGCAAGCTAGCGCGTTTCCGTTGTCGCACGGGTCATGCCTATTCTATCAATAGTCTGCTCGCAGCTCAATCCGAGCAATTAGAAGGCGCGCTGTGGAACGCACTAAGGGCATTGGAAGAAAAAGCTGCCCTGGCAGAACGGATGGCAAAACGCGCCAGCGACCTTCGGCAATCTTACTCTAATCAACGGTTTGCAGAACAAGCACAATCTACACGCCAACAGGCTACTTTAGTACGCCAACTGATTTTGAACAGCGAAAGTAATGGTAGCGAAACACCAACAAATAAAAGTAATGGTAGCGAAACATCAATAAATAATGGACAGGTGGTAGGATCGCAAAGTAATGCAGCCTCACAAGCTACTCGTGAAGCAACAATGAGATCTTCTACGCTGGAAGCATCCTCCTCACTACCCTTAAAAGTTGTGGCGATCTGCTCCTCTGCTGGGGGGTTAAATGCTCTGAGCCACGTTATATCGGCATTACCAGCAGATTTTCCAGCCGCTATTGTTGTAGTTCAGCATGTCAGTCGTCATCACCCCAGCATGATGGCAGATATTCTTAGCCGTCGCACACAGCTATCAGTTAAAGCCGCTCTTCATGGAGATCGTTTGAGTACGGGAACAATTTACTTTGCGCCGCCAGACCATCATTTACTCGTCAATTCTGACGGTAGCCTATCGCTGACTCACTCGGAACTCGTACATTTTGTCCGCCCTTCTTGCGACTTACTATTTGAATCAGTAGCCGCCAGTTTCAAACAGCAGGCGATCGCAGTTGTGCTGACGGGTACGGGTAACGATGGCTCTATGGGAGTCAAAGCAATTAAAGAAACGGGCGGAACTGTCATCGTTCAAGACCACAAAACTGCTGAATTCAAGGGAATGCCAGAAGCAGCAATTCATACTGGAGTTGTCGATCTGGTTTTACCATTGCCCGAGATCGCGATCGCCTTGGTAAGACTGGTGACATCTGAGGTGAAAGGATGAGGGATGAGAATAATGCTGATTTTGAAGCCTTGCTGGAATACATCAAACGCAATCGCGGATTCGATTTTACAGGCTATAAGCGTACTAGTCTAATGCGTCGAGTACGCAAACGAATGCAAGAACTCGGCATTGAAGATTTCAACGATTACCTGGATCGTTTGGAAGTAGCACCAGACGAATTCGTTTCTCTATTCAATACAATTCTGATCAATGTTACGTCCTTTTTCCGCGATCGCCCGACTTGGGATTATCTAATTACAGAAATTCTGCCTCGAATTGCTACCGACAAGGAACCGACAGAGCCAATTCGCCTTTGGAGTGCTGGTTGTGCTTCAGGACAAGAGGCTTACACTTTAGCAATGGCGATCGCCGAAGCACTAGGAGTCGAGCAGTTACGCCGCGTCAAAATTTATGCTACAGATGTGGATGAAGAGGCACTCGAACAAGCTCGCCGCGCTACATATAGCTCTAGGGAAATTAGTTCTGTTCCCCCAGAGATGGTAGAACGATACTTCGAGAGTTCCGACGGGATTTATATCTTTCGCAAAGACCTCCGCCGTTCGGTGATTTTTGGTCGCCACGATCTGCTACAAGATGCACCCATTTCTCGCATTGACTTATTAGTGTGTCGCAACACTCTCATGTATTTTAATGCTGAAGCTCAAGCGAGAATTATTAGCCGCTTTCACTTTGCTCTAAATGACAGTGGCTTTTTGTTTTTAGGTAAAGCTGAAATGTTACTCAGCCACGGCGATTCATTTGTACCAATCGACCTGAAAGGGCGAACTTTCATTAAAGTTCCTAAAGGTAATACACGCAAACGCATGTTGCTGATGGGTAATAACGCTCGCAATGACGAAGCAAATTATTTTGCCACTCACGTCCGCATTCGCGATACAGCGTTTGATGCCAATCCAATTATCCAGATTGCGATCGATACCAACGGGCTGCTGACGTTAGCTAACGAACGCGCTCGTAACTTATTTAATATTAACCCTAGAGATTTGGGTCATCCTCTACAAGATCTAGAGCTTTCCTACCGTCCTATAGAACTGCACTCTTGCATTGACCAAGTTTACGCCGAACGTCGAGCCGTTACCCAAAGAGAGATAGAGTGGATCTCCTACTCTGGGGAAGTTTTCTATTTTGACGTGCAGGTATCGCCCCTGCAAGACCTTAACAGCAGAATATTGGGATGCAGCATTACTTTTGCTGATGTCACCCGCGCGCGACAGTTGCAAGAGGAGTTGCAACGTTCTAATCAAGAATTGGAAATGGCTTATGAGGAATTGCAGTCAACCAATGAAGAATTGGAAACAACCAACGAAGAGTTACAATCCTCTAATGAAGAACTAGAGACTACCAACGAGGAGTTACAATCGACTAACGAAGAACTGGAAACGATGAATGAAGAGCTGCAATCGACTAACGAAGAATTGCAGACAATGAATGAAGAACTGCGGTTACGCAGCGAAGAACTCAATCAAGTCAACGCTTTTCTAGAGTCGATTCTCACCAGTCTGCGCGGCGGAGTGGTAGTCGTGAATCAGGAAATGCAAGTCCTAGTTTGGAACGATAAAGCTGAAGACCTTTGGGGCTTGCGCGATGATGAAGCCCTAGGAAAGCATTTTTTAAATTTAGATATTGGTTTACCAGTCCAACAACTGCGACAGCCGATTCGTTCTTGTTTGCTGGGAGAATCGCCGTCTATCGAAGTTATCTTAGAGGCGCTCAATCGTCGTGGCAGAACGATACAATGTAAAATTACTTTCACCCCCCTCATGGACGCAAGAGGAGACATCTGCGGGGTCATTATGTTGATGGAAGAACAGGAGCCAGTTGACAGTTAACAGTTATTACATACCACGCAAATACCAGCCAGGAGTTACGCACCTGAAATCTGAGTTGCCGATCCCCCTAGTTACCTCCTTTCTCAAGGGGGACTCAAAGCCCCTTTTTTAAGGCAGGGCTGTTTCATTCTAGTCATGAACCGCCCAGAAATTAATTTCTGGGCTAATAGCTCAATTTCGTTAAAACGAACTAAGCGCCTACTCCTGAGTCGGTTTCAACCGACTTGGAGCTATACCGTTTCTGTGTGAAGCTGCATTATTTCTACCCCCCGCCTTCGGCGTCCCCCCGCGACTTCGGGGGGACTACAGGGGGGTCGGATTTAGTACATCTCTACGGAGAATTGGTATATGAGACAGGGAATTCATTCCCTGGCGGAATTAGAGAGAATGAAACAGCCCTGCTTTTTTAAGGGGGTTGGGGGATCGACTGCGTGAGTCCTGACCAACTACCAACTACCACTTCTTCCGACTTCTTAAAATTTTTGCTTCAAAATAAATAAAGCTTTGGATTTAGTTACTCTCTTCCTTTAAGTAGGTTCGAGAGCATGAATTTATCAGCTATTTTTTTATTGAACGGCTTAAAAAAAGTGAAAAAATAATATGTTTACTAACGTACAAACTTTACTTATATTAATAATGTTGCCACAAGTAGCGCCTGTTTGTCAAAGTTTTTGGGTTAAAAATAACACCTACTTTTACTGAAACCAGCAAGTCGATCGGTCAAAATTTTCAAAAAAATACAATTTTTAAAAGAATTCCGTGAAAATCCATGTGCATGTTTTTGTTCGTTCTTTTACATCACGCCATAATTGTCTGGTCGAGGAGCTGTCTTACTTTTGTCCCTGCGTGGGTGGGTTTAACTGAGCTGGCGATCGCAATACGGGCTATTGCAGCGAATTCATTGGCGCAATTACCTCTATGGGTGGAGGTGTAAAATGGATGCGAATTTGTTTAACCAAAAAATAGAAGCAACGTATGAAAAGGTTGCCCTATTGCATCAACATACTAAAGACGTGTCATTAGAGCAAAAATCGGAATTGCTAGACCAGTCGCTAGAAGAACTACGCCATACCTTAGAGGAATTGCACGTAGCCGAAGAAGAAATTCTGGCACAAAATCAAGAACTGGCGATCGCTCATGCTCAAATTGAGATTGAGCGCCAGCGTTACTTAGATTTGTTCGAGTTTGCTCCCGATGGCTACATTGTTACAGATGCAATGGGAAAAATCCACGAAGCCAACCGTGTTGCTGCCAGATTACTCAACGTGTCACAGCACTTTGTGGTAGGTAAACTGCTAGTTACTTACATTCCCTACGAGCAAAGGCAAGCTTTTCGGACTCAACTGCACAAACTGGAACGGACGCAGCAGTTCCTAGAATGGGAACTAACGATTTGTCCGCGAGAGAGGGCAGCTTTTGATGCGGCTGTGACTGTATCTACCATCTACGATCCGAGTGGGAAGCATGTAGGATGGCGCTGGCTGATCCGAGATATCACCGCTCGCAAACAAGCAGAAGCTCAGATGCGCGCTATGCAATTACAAAACTTGCAGTTACAAGAAGCAGCAAAGCTGAGAGCGCATTTTTTAGCAATTATGTCCCACGAATTACGCAGCCCCTTAAATGCGATCGTTGGTTTTTCTCAGATATTACTACGTCAAACTCATACTTCCCTGGCTCAAACTCAAGAAAATATGGTGTCGCGCATCCTTAGTAGCGGCAGACACTTGTTGACGTTAATTGAAGACATTCTCGACTTTTCCAAAGTTGAGGCTGGTAAATTACAACTCCAATTAGCACCATTAAATTTAGGCGATCTAGTTGTAGCAGCCACAGAAGAAATGTGTTGTTTAGCCGAACAGAAAAAACTGAATTTACAGGTATCTCTAGAGCTAGAAAACAGCATAATTGTTAACGACAGCGTTCGCTTGCGACAGATTTTATTAAATTTGCTATCTAATGCAATTAAATTTACTGAAGCAGGTAGAGTTGAAGTGAGAGTCTGGGAGCTAACTTCAGACAAAATAGCGATCGCGGTTAAAGATACAGGAATTGGTATTGCTCCAGAAGAGTTGAAAGAGATTTTTCAACCTTTTCGCCAAGGCAATCAAACTCTGACGCGCCAGCATGGGGGTACGGGATTGGGACTAGCAATTACTGAGTCGCTAGTACAGATGATGCAAGGGAAAATATTGGTTGATAGCAAATTAGGCGAAGGCTCGACATTTTGCCTTGAGCTGCCGCGTCAGGTTAAATAAGAGGCGGCGCACGAGTCGTACTGATTTCACGCTTGCGGTTGACGAAAGGCGTAGATATCTGCAATGACTCGTACCCAACCATCGGCAACAGAGGCAAGGATGCGATCGCCTTTTTCTTTAGTAGCTACAGTCGGATCGCCTAAAATTCCCGTACGACTCAAATCGCGGGTAGCCCACGCAAAAGGTAATTTGCCTTCCATAGAAAGCAAACTGTTTTCCGGTAAGCCGTGAGGATATTCTTTGACAGCAGCTTCCATCTTGACTTGTTCTGGTAAAATCGACAGCATCACGCTGGTTTCAGCATCACCTGCATGAATCCCAAATTCTTTCTCGCGATCGGAAAGTAACTCTCCAGCGATATGAGGGACTCGCCAGGTAAACAGAGGAAAGACGAGGAAATCTGCATATTTAACATGTAAATCTCGTGCAGCAATTTCCATCACTTGGGGTTGCCCACCATGAGAATTCATCAACACGAATTTGCGAAATCCTGCCCGATATAAGCTTTCACCAACTTCAATTACAGTATCAAGTAACGTCGATGCGCTTAAAGTAATCGTGCCAGGGAAATGCCAGTGTTCGTTAGATTTACCGTAGTACAAGGGTGGTAGGGCATAGGCAGGAATGCGATCGCTTAATTGAGACAATGCCTTGCCTAAAACCGCCGCACCAATTGCAGCATCTACAATTAACGGCAAATGAGGACCGTGTTGTTCGATCGCCCCTACAGGTTGAATAATGACGACATTTTCTTTATCTGGCATCTTCTCAATGTCAGTCCAGGTGAGATAGGGAAAAAATCGATTGGGGGGAATAAAACCGTGCATCAGTTATTAGTGGGTAGTGAGTAGTGAGTAGTGAGTAGTGAGTAGTGAGTGGCTATATTTTCTCCCTTATCCTCCTTATCCTCCTTGTCTCCCTGTCTCCCTGTCTCCCTGATTCCCCATTCCCTACTCCCCACTCCCCACTCCCTTCCTAAGTAAGTCTTCTGCTAAAGCGACTGCACCCCAAAGCGGTGCTGCATCTCTCAAGGCGGCGGGGACGATCTCGAAGTGGATTTCGGGTAATGCTGTGGCTCGCGCTACACGGTGAATGGTATCCCAAAAGCGATCGCCTGCTTTGGTGACGCTACCACCTAAAATAAACCGTTGGGGATTGATGAGGTTGGCGACGTTGCCAATTGCGACTCCTAAAGCCCAACCAGCTTTTTCTAATGCCGCGATCGCAATGTCATCTCCTTGGGTGGCGGCTTGACTTACCATCAGTCCGGTAATTTCATCTAAATTATTTTGGCACAGCGATCGCAGCACCTTGCCCCATTCTGGATGTAAGCTTAACTCATCTCTAGTTTGTTGAGCGATGTAGGGACCTGAAGCCAGTCTTTCCACGCAACCGCGCTTACCACACAAACAAACAGGACCCATCGGATCGACAACTACATGTCCGATTTCCCCTGCCATTCCTTCAATGCCATGCCAAGGGCGATCGTTGAGAATCCAACCGCCACCTACACCCGTGCTGACAGTAATGTAGAGCAAACTACTATAACCCACTCCTGCACCATAGCGATGTTCGCCCAAAGCCGCTACATTAGCATCGTTGTCTACACTAGCAGGAACGCCAAATTCTCGCTCTAAAATTTCCCGTAAGGGAATATTCTCCCAGCCGCCAACGTGGTGCGAAAGCCTAACTGTACCGCTGGCAGCATCTACAGGTCCGCCAAAGCTGACCCCAATTGCCGTTGGTTGTCTACCCGCCAACAGTTCTCGTGCCAAACCAAACATTATCTCTAAATCGGATTGGGCGTGAGGATTTGGGAGTGAAAAAGCCCTTTTCTCACCCAGCCGCCGTGTTTCTCCCGAAGCCACTACCGCCGCCGCGTGTTTAGTCCCCCCAAAATCTAGTGCCAGAATTGATTTCATTTAGTGAGTAGTGAGTGAGTAGTGAGTAGTGAGTAGTGGGGAGTCGTAGGGGCGGGTTTTTTGAAGATTTCTGTGCCAGAACCAATAATGTGGTTAAACCCCAATACTTCTCGGTTAGGATGCATAGCCTTTGAAGATCCCCCAACCCCCGATGAATTGGGGGCATTCATTCCCCCCTTTTTAAGGGGGGTTAGGGGGGATCGGCTCAAAACCTGCGAAGTATTGGGTTAAACCCGCCCTTCCCCTAGTCAGGATTTATAGGGGTGGGTTTTTTGAAGATTTCTGTGCCAAAACCAATAATGTGGTTAAACCCGTCCCTACAACGATGTTAGCCAGTTGCCCAAATTTGATATTAGTTATGAGCGATCGAGCGTTTCAATCTCGGCTGAACCATCATCCTGAAGCCAAGCAATTTGTTGAATGCGGCGCTGGCGGGCGTAAGTGCGAATTTCCTCCGGTTGACGATCGCCCAAATCCATTTCGACTCGAATCTCAGGGGTATGGCGTAACTTTTCCGCGTAGGCAAAAGCAGCGGCATAGGCTGTTGGCGATCGCGCGACAACTAACCAGTGACTCGCAGGTGTGGCTTGCGGTAATTGATGGGTAGACTGTAAGGCTTGTTGTAAATCTTCGGTGTTGAGAACAAAGCCAATCCCAGGAATCGTTTTACCTTGGGGATGATACAGTTCTAAAAGGCGATCGTAACGACCACCCTGTCCTAAAATTCGCGGTTGATTTGCTGTATCGCCGATGACTTCAAACACAATCCCCGTGTAGTAGTCAAAGGTGCGAATCATACTCAAGTCTAGAATGACGGGAAAGTTTTGCCGCTTTTGGTTTGAATCTACACTAAAGCACCGACCTAAGATCTCGATTAGTGACTTGAGACGATGTAAAGCTGCTTGCTGCGGTGCATCTAAACCTAATTGTGTAACTTTTTGCCATACATCTGCGGGATTTCCGCGTAGATCGAGCATTAATAAAGCTCTCGCTCGTAACTCCTCACTCAAAGGTAAAGTTTCGAGCGTCACGCGGTCGAGTTGAGCGATCGCCAGTCGGACGCGATCGCGCCAAGTTGCAGGAAAGGACGACAATAACGATTGGGTAATTTCCGCCTCGCCGAGAATGAGTTGCCAGTGGTGCAAGCCCAATTCGTTCAAACACTCAGCCAACAGCAATAACACTTCTGCATCAGCCAGCAATCCCTCACTACCCAATAACTCTACTCCAGTTTGATAGAACTCCAACTGGCGGTTATGGCTGTCTGACGTGCGACAAAAGACGTTGGCGTTGTAGTAGAGGCGTTGCGGGAAAGTCGTTCCTGCCATCCGAGTTACGGCAGTACGAGCGATCGAGGCTGTTAATTCTGGGCGTAACCCCAATTCTTCCTCGCGATCCTGAATGTGGATCACCGTCGATCGCTGAATTGCTCCCCCAGCCATCAGCGTATCTAACCGTTCTAGAGTTGAAGTAATGATGCGGTGATAGCCCCAACGATGAAATACCTGCTGCAACCGTTCTTCAACCCAGTGTTTCTGAGCCACGTCCAGGGGTAATAAATCTCTTGCTCCCGCAGGCGATTGGTAGACCATTGACTTTTGTTTATTTTTTCTTGCCTCCAAATAGACCGCCAAACATTCTATTGCTCCCAGATGGTTCTGATGGCTTTTTCGGTGCAGTTTTATCAGCAGTCGCTGTTCGATCGCCAGCTTTACTCGCCAGCCGATCTAACAGTTGTTTTCCTTCTAGAGCGAGTGGGTTTTGAGGGTCTAATTGCAGGGCTTTGTTAATATGTACCTTAGCCATAGTAGCTTGATTCTGTTTCAAATAAACCATGCCCATTAAGCTATGACAGCGGCTATTGCTCGGCTCTAGTTTCAGCGCGTCTTTTAGCTCTACACTAGCTGGGGCAAAGAGATTTTTTTCCATCAAAGACTGAGCGCGACGCAGGTAAGGTTCGGCTGGCGATGGGGCTGATTCTGGCTCAGTTGCAGCAGGCGATGCTGGTGCTGACGATTGAGGTTTTTGGTTGAGAACTACAGCTGGCGCAGTGGTTCTGGCAACCATGAATCCAGTCCCACCTTTACGCTTTAAGTAGACGAGGTTTAATTCACTAATTTGACCAATTACCGGAATAACTTGTTCGAGAGACTCATATTGCGATTTTGTCACTTGGGCGATCGCTTTTTGATATGCCAGATCGAGATCTGAGCTTTGTTGGAGCTGCACGGACAGTTCGTTTTTCAGTGAGATACTAGTTGTATCTTGAGCTAATCGCCTGCCGATCTCCCGCAGCGTCACCATGTATTCAACACGGCTTTGATCCTGAGTGAATTTTTTATAAGCTGGATTGACAAGCTTGGATAGAATCTGGTTTGCCTGTTGCTTATCCGAGGGATTTTTAGCCGCGCAAGTGTCGGGATGCAAACAACGAGCAACGATCAGATAGCGTTTGCGAATTTCTTTAAAATCTGCATCGAGCGGTACGCCCAAAATTGCGTGGTAATCTGTAAAGTCAAATAAAAATAATCCACTATCAATCTTAAAAGACATATGTTTTTGTCTCACCCCTGCCTGCTGCACAATCGCTGAAGTGTGGTATTAGCGTGGTTGAGTCACCACTAATCTAATAATTCCCAGATTGTGGCTAGGGATTATAATCAGCCTCAGTCGATCGTAGCGAGACTTGGATCAGCTCTTGGCTGAGACTTGGATGAATTAGTCCATTTGTGGCTAGAATTCTGCCAGTTTCTAAATCGATTGGGCTACCATCGTAGGCACTGACTTTACCACCTGCTGCTTCAAGGATGGCAATCCCAGCGGCGATATCCCACAGAGAAATTCCCCGTTCCCAATAGCCATCAACGCGCCCGCTAGCAACGTAAGCTAAGTCTAAAGCTGCTGCGCCACTGCGCCTGACTCCTTGGGTCAGATGAGTTAAATAACAAAATTCAGCATAGTTATTATCGGCTGTTTCGCGGCGATCGTAGGCGAAACCCGTTACCAGCAAACTTTTACTCAATTCGGATGTAGTAGAAACGCGAATCGGTTGGCGGTTACAAGTGGCGATCGCACCTTCGATCCCTCGGAACAATTCATGACGATAAGGATCGAAAATAACTCCGACTTGGGGAACTCCAGCAACTAGTAACCCAATAGAAACGGCGAAACAAGGGTATTGGTGAGCGAAATTCGTCGTGCCATCTAAAGGATCGATCGCCCAGCAAAATTCGCTTTGAGCATTACCGAGTTTGCCCGATTCCTCTGCTAAAATGGCATGGTCGGGAAAATGTCGCTGTAAAATTTCTAAAATCACCACTTCCGAAGCTTTATCGGCAGCAGTGACTAAATCTCCGCCTCGTCCTTTTTCCCTCACTTCTTCTAACTTGCCCAAATAACCTTGCAAAACCGCACCCGCAGCTAAAGCGGCTTCTGTAGCAACTTCTAAGAATGTTTGGAGTTGTTGGTTATTTGTCATTGGTCATTTGTTATTTGTCATTAGGGAGCAGAGGAGCTTCAGGTGCAACCACCAACTACCAATTACCCATTACCCATTACCCATTACCATCATTGCTTTGACGAAATTCGGTGGGAGTTTGCCGCATCGGTTGTTTGTCGTGCCAAATGCCACGCCCCATTATTCTTCCCCACGCTTGCGCTTTTTCCAAGCGATCGTCATACCTCCGATCGTGCGCGATCGCCCGTCCCATAAAACGTATCCCTCTTTCAATAATTGCTCGTTTAACAATTTGCCATTTTGCCACACATAAGCCCACTGTCGTCCGAATTTATCTGGTTGTCCATCAAGTTCTAAAGTGGCTGTCTTACCGTTGACCATTGCTTCTAGCTGCTGTTTAGCTGCTTGTCCCCAAGGTTGTTGCTGAATATCTGGGGCTTCAATTCCCGCCAGACGGACTCGTAACGCTTTCCCCATACTTATGGCTTCTAAAGCTTGTCCGCTGACTACCCGTACAACCTGCACTTGCATTCCGTTGCTGATACTGGGAGTCTGACAACCCTGAATGAATAGGAGTGGGAGGACAAAGAAGACAAGGATGATACGGGGGAAATTACTACTCACTACGAATCGACTCACTACTCTGGTACGGGGGGGTTTACAAAGTTACTTCACTACTAACAGAGATTTCGGGTGAACCCGCCCCTACAACTTACTATTCCTCATCTAAAGGCAATCCCGCCCTAACTTTACCTTTCGCAAAATAACGTCCAAATTGCAGTTCGTAAACTTCGTCTTCGTCTTGGGTTTCTACTTCCATGTCAGAACGGGCATAGCTAACACACAATAGAGCATAACCGCGATCGCGTAATTCTGGCGAGAGTCCCATTGCCTCTGGCTGATACACTTCTCCAGATAGAACTCTGACAGCGCAAGTCGTACAAGCACCATTGCGACAAGAGTAGGGTAATTCTACTCCTTGTAGTTCTGCCGATCGCAGAATATAGCGGTCAGCAGGAACTTCGACAGTGTGAGTTGTACCGTTGGCGCGATCGCGTATCCGAATTGTATGTGTCATGGGGAATTTTAATTTTAGATTTTATCTTGGGTTGCAAGTAGACTTTTCTATTGTAGAATTGTAGATCGCGACACCTGGAGAGGTGGCCGAGTGGTTGAAGGCGCAGCACTGGAAATGCTGTTTAGGGCAACTTAACGTGGGTTCGAATCCCACCCTCTCCGTTGTGATGTTTTATACAATTATTTAGTCGTTTAAACCTGCCTGATGATGTATTGCTTTAGATAGAGCAGTCAGTTATTTTCATAACAGGAAGGTGCGTCTTCAATTGGCGATTTTCAATATGACGGAAAATTGCAGTCTACATTGCAACCTGAAGCATCCTTTAGTCTTAGCAGTTGATGACGATGAAGATAATTTAGAGTTACTGACTCAGCTACTTCTATTTGTTGAATGTTCGTTCATCACTGCTAGGGATGGTAAGACTGCTGTAGAGATGGCGCAGCAACACCATCCAGACTTGATTTTACTGGATATGATGCTACCCGAACTCAGTGGTGTAGAAGTCGTCAAAAGTCTTCAGCAAAATTCTAAAACAAAGCATATTCCAATTGTCGCTGTTACTGCTGTAGCTGGAGTAAGTAGCCAACAACAATTTTTAGAGGAAGGGTGTCTAGAATGCGTTACCAAACCTTACAGCGTTGATGAGTTGGAAGAACTTATCTATCATTATCTCTTTAAGAAAAATTGATTGGCAAAATACATTCTGTAATAATTAGCAAGTGTTATTATTAACAAACGTTTGTAACAAATAGTTCCACCTATTGGTCGATAAAAGTTAGATTTTTGCAGCTCGATAATTGGATGAGATAATACTCTGAGTGTTCTGCATAGTTCCTATTACCAATTCGGCAAATGTTGGCAACAGATCGCCCCACCCGCCTAACGGCACCCTCCCCTTGCCAAGGGGAGGGCTGGGGAGGGGTTTTATCTATGTGTTGCATTCTTTTTTCAAATTGGTAATCAATCGTTCCTATCACAATGCTAGCAGTTAAGAATTTTATTAAGTGCATATTAATAATTGGTAATGAACCCAAGGATTTTTTAGAATGTTTATGAATTAAAAAGGTAGAGGTGACGACGTATAACTGCCTCTAAATCTTCAACAAAGATTGGTTTTCCTAACCAGCCATCAAAACCAACTGACAGAAAGTACTCTCGGTTTTCGTCCATTCCTGTTACAGCAACTACTGGAATATGTCTTGTTTGCGGATCTTTTCTCAGTCTTTTGAGTACTTCTATGCCGTCCATCTCCGGCATCATAATGTCTAGTAGAATTAAGTCTGGTTGGTATTGCTTTGCCATTTCTATAGCATCTAGACCCTGATAGGCAGCAATAGCATCGCATCCAACTATCTCTAGCAGACAAGTGAGAAATTCTAAATTATCAGCATAGTCATTGACAGCCAGCACTAGCGGGTGGCTGTCGTTCTGCTGCTCGCTGTCAGGAGAACGCTGTAAAACCATTTATGGGAAAAAGAGTTTGATTATTCTTTGTATTGGACAACACAGAAAGGTAATTGCCTTCTATCTATAGACATAGAGTAAATGAAATCTATCGCGCCATAACGATTTCATCTGTACTTAAGCAAGCGAGCCTTGGTCAAAGCTAAAGGATATCAGTAATCTCTTCCGTATAGAATACGTGACGAAAAAACCGATAAAAAGTTCCTGTATTTTCTTATATATGTTTTATATTATAACAGAAAATTTTATTTTGAACGATTGTTATAAAAATAATATGACAGTTTGATAACAGTCTACTAATGCTGTAAGTTCCTATGAGCGATCGCTACCTTAGTAATGTAGTGAAGATGATACGGCAAGCGCCAAAGATAAGTCAATAACTGAGTTGTAAATAGTAAAAAGTTATTCGATTGTTCGCTCCGCAAACGCCATCTTCATAACACACAAACACACGATTTTTTGTTGGCTCAAGAGTACTATGAAACGCTTTTTCAAGAGAGTTCTGACTGTTTCTGCTGTGTCTGCATTGGCTATTGTTCCGGCATTTCTTCCTGTAGGACAAGCCTCGGCTCAAACTTTTGAAACCAAAGGTACGGATGCGAACTATCTTGGTGGTGGTATTTCCGTAGGCGTTACCGATGGTGATAGCCCACTTTACGACGACGACTCTAAAGTTGGTGGCAACGTCCAAGGACGATATGCAATTCCCAACGCACCTGTTTCTGCTAGAGGGTCAATCCTATTCGGTGGCGATTCAACGGCAATTATCCCAATGATTTCCTACGACGTTCCAGTTGCGCCTAACACCAACGCCTACCTCGGTGCTGGTTACTCCTTCAACACCAACGAAGGCAACTCTTCACCTCTGGGTAACAAAGATGCTGTTGTACTATCCGCTGGTGCTGAATCTGAAGTTGGTAGTAATGTCGTCCTCTATGGCGATGCTAAGTGGGGCATCGATGCTTATGAAGACAGCAACGCTGATGCTGTCAGCATCCAAGCTGGTGCGGCTTACCGCTTTAACTAGGGGCTAGGAGTTAGGGGCTGGGGGCTAGAGTAAGAAAAGACAAGGAGGACAAGGGAGACAAGAAAGAATTCACAATTCACAATTAATTAGGTGCTTGTGGATTCTTTCCCTAGCCCCTAGCCTCTAGCCCCCAGCCCCTCTTTTAGATTGTTTACTCTTATAAATGGAGTCAACCCCAGCTTTTCGATCGTGATAGGATCTATAGAGTTAGCCTATTCATCAGAAAATCGACGGAATTACCGAAGATTAAGCAGCCGTGGGGGTGTTATCGAATTCACCGGAGCGGCGGTGAAATATTTTTGTGAACTCAGCATCCAACTCTAATGGTTAAATCTTCTACTCCTCCCACTCCCGTAACTCGCAAACCTTCCAAAGTTGAAGGAATTAAAGAACGCAGCAATTTTTTACGGGAACCAGTCGCGACTGAAATCCTACAAGATACAACTCATTTTACCGAAGAAGCGATCCAGATTCTTAAGTTTCACGGATCTTATCAACAAGATAACCGCGATAACCGAATTAAGGGTCAGGAGAAAGACTATCAATTTATGGTACGGACGAAAAACCCAGGTGGGTTCGTACCAGCTCAACTGTATTTAACCCTAGACAAGCTGGCTGAGGAATACGGCAATCAGACTTTGCGCGTAACGACGCGGCAAGGCTTTCAAATGCATGGCATTTTGAAGCAAAATCTGAAAAGCGCGATCGCAGCCATAATTAAAAGTATGGGTTCGACGCTGGGAGCTTGCGGCGATATTAATCGTAATGTCATGGCTCCGCCTGCCCCGTTTAAAAATAAACCAGAATATCAACAGGCTTGGGAGTATTCTGAGTACGTTGCCCAGTTACTATCGCCTCAAACTGGAGCGTACTACGAAATTTGGCTAGATGGAGAAAAAGCCATTAGTGCGGAGGAAAATCCAGAAGTTGTAGCTGCACGGCAAAAAAATGGAACTGGGACAATTTTCCCCGATAGCCCAGAACCACTCTACGGCACGCACTACATGCCGCGTAAGTTCAAGTGCAGCGTCACCGTACCAGGAGATAACTCTGTAGATTTGTTCTCCCAAGATTTAACTTTAGTAGTTATTTCCAACAATAAGCAAGAAGTAGAAGGATTTAACATCTACGCTGGTGGTGGCTTAGGACGGACGCATGGTAAAGAAGAAACTTTTGCTCGACTAGCCGACCCGATTGGTTACGTAGCGAAAGCTGATGTTTACGATGCCGTCAAAGCAATTGTAGCGACTCAGCGCGACTATGGCGATCGCACCGACCGCCGCCACGCCCGCTTAAAATATCTCATCAACGACTGGGGTGTAGATAAGTTCCAGTCGATGGTAGAGAAATATTTGGGCAAACCCTTAGAACCCTTCAAGCCGCTACCGGAGTGGAAATACGAAGACTTTCTCGGCTGGCACGAACAAGGTGACGGGAAGTTATTTTTGGGAATTTCAGTAGAAAATGGTCGGATTAAGGATGAAGGCTCATTTAAGTTAAGGACTGCTTTACGGGAAATCGTGCAGCAGTACAACTTATCGATGCGGCTGACACCCCACCATAATGTTATTTTGTGCGATATTGCCCCAGACCAAAAGCAGGCGATCGCAAATCTTCTCACAACTCACGGTGTAGAACTAGAACCCAACGCTATCAGTCAGTTGGTGAGATATTCTATGGCTTGTCCGGCTTTGCCTACTTGTGGCTTAGCTACAACTGAGTCAGAACGGATTATGCCTAGCGTCTTAAAGCGAATTGAACTGCTATTCAATCGCTTAGGCTTAGGTCAAGAACATTTTGTCGTGCGAATGACGGGTTGCCCGAATGGTTGCGCCAGACCTTACATGGCAGAACTAGGGTTTGTTGGCAACGGACCGAATACTTATCAATTATGGTTAGGTGCAGATGCTAACCAAACTAGACTAGCGCAAACCTATATCGAGAAAATGCCGCTCGATAACTTAGAAACAGAATTAGAACCATTGTTGGTCTACTTCAAGCAATCGCGCCAGTCAAACGAAACTTTTGGCGATTTTTGCGATCGCGTTGGCTTTGACTCTTTACGAGAGTTTACCTCAAAATACGAGTTTCAAGGCGCACCAGCAGAAACCATCGCCTTACAAGATGACGGCAATGGCGAACAAGAAGCAGCTGCCAATGCTGTAACGGCAGCAAAAGCCCGTCGCCGCATCACTTTGCGCGAACCTATATATGCTAAGCTGAAGGCTACTGCCGAGAGTCAAGGGAAGCCGATGACTCAACTTGTCAATGAAGCGATCGAGGCTTACCTACAAGGACAGTGAGTGTAGAATAGCCCGTAAACTTTATTCACACCAAGTATTGATGGTTGATGGCTGATGGCAATTAATCACCAACAACCATCAATCAATTAGCCGTTACCCAGCTTGATACCCTTCGACTGTATAACCCGCAGCTACAATTGACTGCTTAATTGTCTCCTCGGAAGCTTGAGACTCTACCGTTACCGTCTTATTATTCACATCGACATCGACTTTAGCATCGGGTTCCATCGTATGGATCGATTCGGTAATAGTTTCTGCACAACCATCACACTTAATATTGGGAACAGAAAGTTTAAGTGCCATAGAAAAACCTGAAAATCTGTTGTTCTTCATCTTTGAGATGTCAATTTTATCGATTTATAGCGCGATCGCTCATGACTCTTCAGCTAGATTTGTGGGTTCTGGGGGAGTAGGGAGTGGGGAGTGGGGAGTGGGGAGTGGTGAGTAGAGAGTGATAACTGACAACTGATAACTGATAACTGACAACTGGTAGCTGTAACCAGAGCCAAAATGCAAAAATATGAAGAAGTGAGTAGTGAGTAGGGAGTAGGGAGTAGTGAAGAGTGGTAAGTGGCAAATAACTTCGTCCAACTACCAACTACCAACTACCCATTACCCATTACCCATTACCCATTACCATTCACCCCTAGTCCATATGCAGTACCTCAGCGGTAACGAAATTCGGCAAACATTTTTAGAATTCTATTCCCAGAGAGGACATCAGATCCTCGCTAGTGCATCCCTCGTGCCAGAAGATCCTACCGTGTTACTGACGATCGCGGGGATGTTGCCATTTAAACCGATCTTTTTGGGACAGCGATCGCCCGAATTCAAACGCGCTACGTCATCTCAAAAATGCATCCGCACTAATGATATTGAAAATGTCGGACGCACGGCAAGGCATCACACTTTTTTTGAGATGCTGGGAAATTTCAGCTTTGGCGACTATTTTAAAGAACAAGCGATCGCCTGGGGATGGGAAATATCTACAAAAGTTTTCGGCTTACCCCCAGAACGCTTAGTTGCTAGCGTGTTTGAGTCAGATGACGAAGCTTATGCCATTTGGCGCGATCGAATTGGCGTTCCCGAAGCTAGAATCAAGCGCATGGGTGCAGATGATAACTTCTGGGCGCTTGGTCCTACGGGTCCATGCGGTCCTTGCTCGGAAATATACTACGATTTTCACCCCGAACGCGGTGAGGCAAATATCGATTTAGAAGATGATACGCGGTTTATCGAGTTTTACAACTTGGTATTTATGCAATACAACCGCGATGCAGAAGGTAATCTTACACCCCTGACTAACAAAAACATCGATACGGGGATGGGATTGGAACGGATGGCACAGATCCTCCAGAAAGTTCCGAATAACTATGAAACCGATTTAATCTTCCCGATTATCAAAACAGCAGCAGAAATTGCAGGGATTGATTACAACAACTGTGATGAGAAAACCAAAGTCTCTCTAAAAGTGATTGGCGATCACATCCGTTCTGTCATGCACATGATTGCGGATGAAATTCGCGCTTCTAATACAGGACGAGGTTACGTGTTGCGGCGGTTAATTCGGCGCGTGGTTCGACATGGAAGATTAATTGGGGTTTATCGTAGAGACGTTACATGTAACGTCTTTACACCTGAAGTAGTAGAAACTGCGATCGCCCTGTCTGAATCTGCTTATCCCAATGTACGTGTCAGAGAAGCACAAATCAAAGCCGAGTTGCAACGGGAAGAATCGCAATTTCTCAAGACTTTAGAACGAGGCGAGAAACTGCTGGATGAGATTATTCAAGCGGTGAAACAGCAAAGTAAAACTCAAATTAGCAGTGAGGATGCTTTTACTCTTTACGATACCTACGGCTTCCCTTTGGAATTAACCCAAGAAGTTGCAGAAGAACATAACCTCACTGTCGATGTGGATGGCTTTGAGGTAGAAATGGAAAAACAGCGCGAACGGGCAAAAGAAGCACACGAAACTATCGATCTTACCGTACAAGGTTCGCTAGATAAACTTGCCGAGCATATCCATGCTACCGAATTTGTCGGATATACTCAACCCACTGCTACGGCTGAAATTAAAGTACTGTTAGTGGGTGGAAAATGCGTCGAGGAAGTAGAAGCAGGACAGAACGTACAAATTGTACTTGACAAAACACCATTTTATGCTGAGTCAGGCGGACAAATAGGCGATCGCGGTTATCTTTCTGGCGATGCAATTTTAGTACGAATTGAGGACGTGAAGAAAGAGTCCGATTTCTTCGTTCATTTCGGCAGAATTGAACGCGGTACTTTACGTGTAGGAGATAAACTAACAGCCCAAATCGATCGTGCTTGTCGTCGTCGCGCCCAAGCTAATCATAGCGCCACGCACCTATTACAAGCAGCGTTGAAAAAGATTGTCGATGATTCAATTTCGCAAGCGGGTTCTTTGGTAGATTTCACCAAGTTGCGATTTGATTTCAACTGTCCTCGTCCGGTTACGCCAGATGAGTTACAGCAAATTGAGGAAACAATCAATACTTGGATTGCGGAAGCACATACAGCTGAAATTTCCATTTTGCCACTCGCAGAAGCCAAAGCTAGAGGCGCAGTTGCGATGTTTGGCGAGAAATATGGCGAGGAAGTACGAGTATTAGATTTTCCTGGCGTGTCGATGGAATTATGCGGTGGTACTCACGTCAGCAATACAGCCGAGATTGGTGTATTTAAAATTATTTCTGAAGCTGGTGTCGCTTCGGGAGTAAGGAGAATTGAAGCGGTGGCTGGTTCTGCCGTGTTAGATTACCTAAATGTACGGGATAAAGTTGTTAAAGATTTGAGCGATCGCTTTAAGGTAAAACCGGAAGAATTACCGGATCGGATTACAACTTTGCAAACCGAACTCAAAACCACTCAAAAGCAACTCGACACCCTCAAAGCACAACTTGCTTTAGCGAAATCTGAATCGTTATTAGCTCAAGCTGAATCGGTGGGAGAATTTAAATATGTAGTTGCCCAAATGGAAGCTGTCGATCCAGAATCTTTAAAAACAGCCGCCGAAAGATTACTACAAAAGTTAGGTAATGGTGCTGTAGTTTTAGGTTCTGTTCCTGAAGACGGAAAGGTAAGTTTAGTTGCGGCTTTTAGTCCAGAAGTGAATAAAAAAGGATTGCAAGCTGGGAAATTTATCGGGGCGATCGCTAAAATTTGTGGTGGCGGTGGTGGCGGTAGACCGAATTTAGCCCAAGCTGGCGGACGAGATGCTAGTAAATTACCCGAAGCCTTAGAAACTGCTCAAAAAGAGTTGCGATCGGCTTTGAATTAGGTTGCATGGGTGGGCTTTGTCCACCCTTTTGTTTAAGATGAAACAAGTAGAAACTTCTTATAAATCTATAATTACGATCGCTTTAATTTTGCTAATTCTTTTAGCCTTACAATATTATAAACCAGATTTTTACTGGAATTCTCTAAAAATAAAGTTTCAGCGAGGCATCATAGGAGATCGAATTTTTGATATTTTAGTTTATGGAGTATTAAGCATAAATCTTCTGGGAGCATTTTTTGCAACAATAGAAAAGGCATACAAAACTAAGGAAAGAGATTAGTAAAAATCGGGTTAAGATCGGGTATTTTTTTAAGATTTTTTGACAAAAAGTAGGTTGTAACCAAAGTATAATTATACTAAAACTAACCCATGACATCAAAAGTAGAATTAGGCGATCGCCCAGATATTATTTACCCAGACAGTGACGGTCAGCCAATGTCCGATAATACAAAGCAATTCCGCTGGATCGTCACAATCAAAGAAGGATTAGAATATTTATTTAAAGACAACCCAAATGTATTTGTAGCAGGAGATTTGTTGTGGTATCCCGTAAAAGGAGATAACGTGACTCACGCTGCACCCGATGCAATGGTTGTTTTTGGAAGACCAAAAGGCGATCGAGGTTCTTATCAACAATGGAAAGAAAATAACATTGCACCTCAAGTTGTATTTGAAGTGCGTTCTCCTGGTAACACGCAAACAGAATTAGATAAAAAACTCGTATTTTACGATCGCTACGGAGTAGAAGAATATTATTTATACGACCCCGATCGCGGCGATTTAAGCGGTTGGCTGCGTCGTGACAATCGCCTAGACGTTATCGATCCAATTTTAGGCTGGGTTAGTCCCCGCTTAGGTATAAGATTTGAAATGACTGGCACAGAACTGGAACTGTATCGACCCGATGGCGAGAGATTTACAAGTTATGTGGAGTTAGCAGCCTTGAGGGAACAGGAAAGACAGCAACTAGCACAGGAAAGACTACGTTCCCAAAAATTAGCAGAGAAACTTAGGGAATTAGGTATCGATCCTGACGAAGTATAAGCACATGTAGAGGCGTTCGTGTAACTTGTAACCCTTATCCGACAACTTTTTTCCTTCTGCCCTCTGCCTTCTGCTATTATTTCCCAATACAAAACCGACTGAAAATCCGATTTAATACCGACTCCGTTACCTCCTCTCCAGTAATTTCTCCTAGTGCTTGAATTGCTCCCCGTAAGTCAATCGTCCAAAAATCTAGAGGTAACTGCTGTTCGATCGCCTCTCGTACATGTTCTAGGCAAGATTGCGCCTTTATTAATGCAGAGGCTTGGCGTTGGTTAATTGCTAAATCGAGATCGGCAGAGTAGACTTTTCCCGATCGCACTTTTGCCAAAATTGCTTGCTCTAAAGCATCGATACCGCGATCGCAAGCAGCAGCCGTTGTCACCACTTGACCGATCTCTGACGGATACTTTACTGTACAAACATCTGCCAAATCGATTTTATTAATAACTAAAATTAGCGGACGCTGTTTTACCTGAAGGTAAATTTCTGCATCCGCTACTGTCCATCCCGCCGCTGCATCGATTGTCAATAATACTAAATCTGCGGCTTGAGCGCGAGCCAGCGATCGCTCGACACCAATTTTCTCCACGCGATCGTCTGTAGCGCGAATTCCCGCCGTATCTAATACCTGGATCGGCACTCCGCCAACAACAAGCTGAGACTCTACCACATCGCGAGTCGTACCAGGTAAATCGGTGACAATGGCGCGATCGCTCCGACTCCAAGCATTCAACAAACTCGATTTTCCCACATTCGGACGACCGACAATTGCCACTTTTAAGCCCGTGCGTAATAGTTCGCCTCGATCGGCTGTAGCCAGAATTTGACTCACTTCTACCCCAATTTGGGCTAATTCTGCTTGGACTAGTGCCTCATCTAATGGTGGCAAATCCTCCTCAAAGTCGATCCGCGCTTCAATTTCTGCCAAAACATCCAAGCATTTCGCTCGTAATTGCCGAATGGGATGAGCTAATTTTCCCTGTAAACCAGCTAAAGCTGTCTGTGCTGCTTGAGGCGATCGCGCCCCGACCAAATCGGCTATACTTTCAGCCTGGGTCAGATCCAACCGTCCGTTTAAAAAGGCTCTGAGTGTAAACTCTCCTGGCTGCGCTAGTGTGGCTCCCTGCTCCAAACACAACTGCAATACCTGTTGCACTGGCATAATGCCACCATGACAGTGAAACTCTACCACATCCTCGCGGGTGTAAGAGCGGGGAGCCTGCATGATCAGCAACAATGCCTCATCTACCAGTTGCTTTGTCTGAGGGTGGCGAATGTAACCATAGAGAATGCGATGGCTTTCCCAAGCCTGCGTGCCAGGCGCGTGAAAGAGACTTTGCGCGATCGCGATCGCTTCGCTTCCCGACAGCCGGACAATACCCACGCTACCCTGTTGCGGTACTACCGCAGTAGCAATGGCAGCAATAGTAGACGAGGCGATCGAGGTATCAAGCATTTATAGCAATTTGTAATACATGCAACACCTATAGGGGCGCAAGCTGTGCGCCCCTACGAATTTATTGTAATCAAACGAGAACCACTACGTTTTTGTCTGAATAGCCAGCTGGTTCTATTTGCTAACCTAGCAACCTCCTGACTCTGTACGGGCAGGTTCACAAAACATCTCTGACTCCGACAAATATTTTAGGTGAAGATCGCCCTTACGACTACTGTACGGGCGGGTTTAGCAGAGAAATTGACAAGCCTGGTCGTAAATTTTTGGTCAAAACCCGCCCCGACTTTTGACTTTTTAGTAATAGGCACTCTTATAGCCCGATGTCACTCCGTTAGCAACTGCACCAATCACAGGGCTACCGACAATTTTTAAGCTCTCTAATGCCTTAGTCAGTGCCGAACGATGTGCTTTGCCCATTCCTACAACTAAAATACTTGCATCTATATGGGCAGAGAGTAAATTACTATCGGCTAATCCCAGAAGCGGCGATGTATCGTATACGATCAGGTCAAAATCACTTTCAAACTGCTTTGCTAGGCTTTGCATCTTTTGAGACGAGAGTAGATGGGCGGGATTGGGTGGAATTTGTCCAGCCGTCAAAACGTACAAACTCTCGATTTCTAACGATTTATCGTTGTTAAATAGTTCGGAGCGATCGCTATTTTTGACTGCGATTGATTCGCAATTAACTCGATGTAATACGTCTTGAAAATTAATATCATTTACAATAACATTACTTAAACCCAGAGTGTTGCTCAACCCCAACCGTTTATGGATGTTAGGATTGCGTAGATCTGCATCTACTAACAGTACTCGCTGACCCATCATGGCAGCTGTTTGAGCTAGATGGAGGGCAACTGTGGATTTTCCTTCCTCCGCAGCAGCAGAAATCACAGCCAAAGACCGGATCGGTTTATCGAAGCCAAGAAAGCGGATATTCGTGTATAAAGAACGTAAAGATTCCCAAAACTGAGCCATAGTCTGCTGTTGAAGCTGTGGCTTTTGTTGGTTCGATTTAGCGATCGGATTGATCGCTTTTACTAGTTCGGTAATGCCTGCCTTAACTGAACTAGCGTCTTTTTTCAGCGGAATTTCTCCAAGTAATGGCAGTCGAGTTAAATCTTTCACATCTTCAGGTGTATGAATCACGTTACTAAATTTTTCGATCAGCAATGCCACTGCAATACCCGTCAACAAACCCATAAATGCCCCTAACATTAAATTACGTTTAAGGCTCAACGAAGAAGTTGCAGGGTCGGTAGGAGGAGTGATCAGCTGCCAAGGCACTTGTTTTTGTGCCAAATCTATACGTAACGCTTCTCGTTTAGTTAAAAACTGATTTAAGTTTTCGGAGGCGATTTCTAATTGCCCTACTAAATCGTCATTCTGCCGTGCTAGTGCGGGAAATTGCTTAACCTGCCGTCTTAATACAGCATCAGCCTGAGCCAGAGCTTTATTTTCTGCCTCTAATGTTTGAATCTGGTTAGCTGCTTCTAAGAGTTGCTGTGTCTGTTGCTGGCGAATAGTGTTAGTAGAAGCAAAGGCTGGTGCTTGTCTTGTCGCTGACTGAATGTTCTTGCCTAAGATTGCTCTTCTTTCTCGTTCTACTAAAGGTAGTAGGTTTTGTTCTTGCGCTCGCAAAGCCTGAACTGTGGGACTGTCCTCCCGATATTGTGCGGCTGTAACGGCAATTTTGGTTTGAATCTCTTGAAGTTGGTTCAATAAAGCTTGGTAGCGGGGTGCTTCGCTCAAAGCAGTGACGACTGATGCCTCTTGCGATCGCATTTGTAACTGCTGCTGTAATGCATTATAGAGAGCGCGAGTCCTAGCTAGTTGAGTCTGGGTTGCTTGCCGCTGCTGTGTAACTGCATTTAGTTGAGCAGCTAGCTGTTCGCCTTGCCCTTGTGTATCAATTAAATCGTATCTTTGTCGAAACGTTTGGAGTTTTTCTTGCAAAGATTCAACTTGTTGCCGCAATTTTGGCAACTGTTCCTCGATAAATTGAAGTCCCATCCGCACGTCAGAACGGCGTTCTTCCAGGCTGTAAACTAGATAAGCCTTAGACAAAAGATCCAGTACGTACTTGATTTTATCTGGATTTTGATCTCGGTAAGTAACTGAAATAATGTTAGTATTCGGCAGCCTTTCAAACTTGAGCTTGCTCAGATCGGCATTTGGATACTGCGATAATACTTGTTTGGCAACAGGAGTCATGATTCTAGGACTCTGTAGCACCTTAATTTCAGTTTCATTTACCGTTCTTGCCTCGCTTCTGATTTCATTCTGAGGAGATACTGATACCTTAGTTTCAAGAGTTATAGGTTCAAGCAGTAGGTCAAATTTGCTTTCATAAACTGGTTTAGATAGTAAACCATAAACTACTGCGGCGGCTGCAACTGTAGTTGCTACACTTGCAACTACAAGCATCCTTCTTTGCACCGCAGCAACTAGCTTGCCTAAATCTAAACCACCTTCATCGCTTTCTTCTAGCTGCGCTTTAGATGCTAGAGGTAAAGACTGGCTTCGATCGTCGTTGCTTTCAGCTAACAATTTCTGAAGATAGCGTTTAGTCTCCATTCTGGGTTTCCACTTATTGTTTACTCATATTGCATTCATAGTTTCAAGTCTGAATCAACTTCATACTATGTCTGCGTGGTGATGATATATAAAATATATTTGCAGGTAGGAAATCTAGCTAATATTGGCGTACTTAATTGTTTAAGTTGCTTGTTAGTGTTAGTTTACCTACAATTTGCCTACAATTTGCCTACGTTTTGATAATGGCAAACCATAAACTTATTCCTAGTTCAACCTAATACTCTGCTATCAAAAGTTACTGCCACACGATCCCTGCTCCGATACTTGACGAAAACCATCTATTCTCATCGCTATTTGAAAAACGCTCTTGAATTCGCTAGTCTTCTTTTATACTACACAGTTATTTGGGTTTTACGTAACTTTTATATTTCGTGCCTCGATTATAAATATTAAGTAAAATTTCGGATAAGCAGATTGAATTTATTACTTATTTCTTGCATTAACCGTAAATTTATCTAGTCGGAAAGAGTGTAGGGAGTAATTTGAAAATTCAGTATGGCGTGTCATTTCTATCTTATAGTTGTATATTTCGTTATTGAAAATTTAAAGTTTTTATTCAGTAAGTTGTAGGCTGGGCACTGTCGACTACAATTGGCGTAACTGAAGTCAAGAGCCAATGGTAGGCGATGCCTACCCTACGATTAACTAATTTCACATACTGAAACCACAACACTTTTGCATAGTGAGTTTCATAACTTTGACTTTTTTACGGGCGGGTTTAGACCGTAAATTACCGATCGCTCATGTGAAAATTGAGAAATGAACCCGTCCCTACTTAACTTTTAACTTGCTGAGCCAAGAGTATAAATGCCTGCATTTATACTCGATATGCGGATTGTGTCTAGATACGCCACCAGAGAACTTGGGACTGCAACCGATCTAGATTTTACGTCTCTTGCTGCTATTCCCCGATCGGTTTGGGATGGCAGGAGGTGGTAGTGCAATGCCTAATTTATCGCCATCGTTCCAAAACCAGATATAGTATGCTACCCTAGTCAAGGTGAGAGTAAATTCGGTTGCAGTGTTTGTTTTTGGTATTGATAGGCTTTCTCCTCTTGGTTCTGGCAGGCTTCTCTCCGAAATTTAAGTCTCTACATCCTTCTGATTTTGGAGATATTTCATGTCGATTTACGTAGGTAACCTCTCCTATGATGTTACGCAAGAAGACCTAAATCATGTTTTCGCAGAATACGGTTCGATCAAGCGGGTGCAACTCCCTACCGATCGCGAAACAGGTCGGATGCGCGGCTTTGCTTTCGTAGAAATGAGTACGGATGCCGAAGAAACGGCTGCCATTGATGCTCTTGATGGGGCTGAATGGATGGGTCGTGCTTTAAAAGTTAATAAAGCAAAGCCTCGCGAGGATAGAGGTTCTTCGTTTGGTGGTAATCGGAGAAACAACTTCTCCAGCCGCTACTAAGCGCGATAGCGATTAACAATCGCAGCTTACAAAAGCTGGCGATTGGGCAACCCGTTGCTCGATATTAGCCAGTTTTAAAACCCGCACAGGCGGGTTTTAAAACTGTATATTTCGCGATCTAGTTGAAAAAGGCTCGTGCAGTAATGTGCGAGCCTTTTGTAGTGGTTGTAGACTTTATTAAGTCTCGGGTTCGAGCCGGAGCAAGTTCCCAGACTCTTCATCGGTCAAAACGTATAGCAAACCGTCTGGTCCTTGCCGGACATCGCGCACACGCTGACCGATGGGAATAGATTGCTGTTGGGCAACACTACCCGCACTATTGAGGCTGATACGGCGGACATCTTGCGAAACTAGCCCGCCAGCAAACAAGTTACCTTTCCAGGCAGGGACGCGATCGCCATTGTATACGGTTAGTCCCGAAGGCGCGATCGCCTTCATCCAGACTAATTTGGGGTCTACCATGCCTGGACGAGAGCGTTCTGAAGAAATTTCCCCTCCGGTGTACTCGCGGCTGTAAGTAACTATAGGCCAGCCGTAATTTTGACCTGCTTGTGCCAAGTTGAGTTCGTCGCCTCCTTGCGAACCGTGTTCGGTTGCCCACACCTGTTTAGTCGTTGGATCGAAGGCAAGTCCCTGAATGTTGCGATGTCCGTAGCTCCATATGGCAGGAGCGGTATTTGGAGATTTGACGAAGGGATTATCTTTTGGTGTAGAACCGTCATCATTGAGCCGCACAATTTTACCTAGATGACTGCGGCGATTCTGGGCTTGCTGGCGAATTAAGTTACCATCTAGTTGAATCGGTGGATTGCCACCGTCGCCAATTGCTACAAGCATAGTACCGTCGGGCAACCAGACGATGCGCGAACCAAAATGCTGCCCGCCAGACTTGGTTTGAGAAACTTCAAAAATCGTCCGTAAATCGCGCAAGGCTTTACCATCAAATGTGGCTCGCGCTAAGCGGGTGCGGTTAGCTTGCTCGGTTCCGTGAGAGTAAGTGAGGTAAATATAGCGGTTTTGCTTAAACTGTGGGTGGATGGAGACATCCATTAAACCAGCTTGGTTGACTGCTAAAACTGGAGGGACACCCGCAATGGGAGTGGGATCGAGTACTCCTTTGCGGACAATCCGCAACCGTCCCGATCGCTCGGTAATCAGCATCGCACCATCAGGCAACCATGCTATGCTCCACGGGTGTGCCAATCCTTTGACTACTGTTACTCTACGGAAGCCTTGGGCAACTGGAACTTTTTCATCGCTCTTAACGGTGGAACTCGATCCGCCTGCTTCCGCACAACTACTGAGAGATAACGCGCTCAAAAGCAGAATGGCTGCTATCTTCATGCTTGCTGCTCCAACTAGTTTATTTGTTGAAGTCTGCTACCTCAATGCACTTATTCTTATAATACTGCCCTCAGTAGCTTGCCTTGACTTCCTGAACAGCTAACCAGTATATGCTAATTTTTTCGATCTAATGCTGTTTGTGAAGCGCGATCGCGCTCTGTTACGTCGAGGCTAATCGCGATCGTTGCACCGTGGAATGAGGATGCCACGGTTTGTGAGTTCGTCCATCGTAGCCTGGACTTTAGCGATTGGTAACTCAAGCTTGTAGGCAACTAGTACCGCACTACAGAAGGGATGACGTTGGAGTACGTTGAACACGTTTTGCTCTAGGTTGCTCATAACTCTGTCCTCCAAGCTGTTCTTGCCTTAAGGTTAAAGCGAGAAAGTGAATAAACTGTGAAGTTATGGTCACTGGTCACTGGTCACTGGTCATGTAGAGGTAACATGACTGTAAATGTCGTCCCTTGCCCCTCGCCTAAACTTGCTACATCGATCGTGCCACCATGTAGTTCTACTAATTGTTTAACGATCGCTAGCCCTAGTCCCAATCCGCCGTGCCTTGTCGTCGTATTAGTGTTTTCTTGACGAAAAGAATCGAATACGTAGGGCAGAAATTCTGGACTAATGCCTTTACCTGTATCGGTGACTTGAAGTTGGGCATATTTTGGGGAGTGGGGAGTCGGAGGAATTTTGGATTTTGGATTTTGGATTTTGGATTCTCTTGCTTCCTCAGCTCCCTCAGCTTCCTCAGCTCCCTCAGCTCTCTTGTCTTTGTTCCCCACCTTTTTGAGCGAGATCTCAATCCGTCCGTTATTGGGGGTGAATTTGACAGCGTTGGAAAGCAAGTTCCAAATAACTTGCTGCAAGCGGTTAGGATCTCCTTCTATCGATCCGATATTTGATTCTAAGGTAGTCTGAATTTCAATTGACTTGGCTCCAGCTGCTAACTGAACGGTTTCTAGGGCGGCTCTGACGATCGCTTCTAGATTCACTGGCACGGCATTTAGACTCAATTTACCCTGCATAATGCGGGAGACATCTAATAAGTCATCGATCAGTTGCGCCTGTAACTTAGCATTGCGCTCGATGATTGCCAGGGCTTCGGCTGTCTTAGCTGCGTCTAACTTGCCGCTCTGAAGCAACTTCGACCAACCCAAGATCGGGTTGAGGGGCGATCGCAATTCGTGGGAGACGATCGCCAAAAACTCATCTTTAATGCGGTTGGCTTGCTCTAGTTCCTCATTTTTCTGTTGCAACAAAGCTTCTTGGTGTTTGCGATCGGTGATTTCCTGTACTACCGTATTGACACCGATTGTCTGACCGTTGGCGTTTTTGAGCGGATAGTAACTTGCTAGCCAATCGCGCATCACCCCTGGCTGTGCTGGTGTTGCAGCCTGAATTTCGCAGTTGACAACTGGCGTGCCTGACTCGATGACTTGTCGGTGTAGTGGCTCTATTATGTCAGCTATTTCTGGCAAAATTTCCTGTATGGTACGCCCGATATGCGCTGAAACTGGAAAACCGTTGATTTGTGCCATTTGTTCGTTCATGCGGACGTAGCGCAGATTTGTATCTACAAAGCACAGTCCAATTGGAGCAGAGGCGTAGATACCTTCAATTTCCGCAAGTTGCTGTTTTGCCGCTTCCTGACTCAATAGCAGTGCTGCTTCTACCTGCTTGCGTTCGGTAATATCGCGGTTGACTTCTAAGATCCCAACTGGCACTCCCTGGCGATCGCGCACTAGTACTTGACGGCTTTCTACGACGAGCTGCATTCCATCTTTTCGGGTATGGAGCAATTCGCCATCCCAGTGTCCTTCCTGCCAAAGGGTAGTCTCAAGGTTGTGACATTCAAGTGCTAATTCGGTTTTTAGCAATGCGTGAGAAACATTTCCCCGTGCTTCGTCTCTTGTCCAACCATACATCTTTTGTGCGGCACGGTTCCAAGAGGTGATAACGTTATTGGCATCGCGAATCAAGATTGCTTCATGTACCTGCTCCAATAGACTCGCTTGTTCTAGCAGGACTTTGTGTGCCTCTGCCTGTTTTTTCTCGGTTACATCCCGCCAAGAAGAGACAAAACCATCTGCTAACTTTGTGACGCGGATATCAAAGAATCTAACTAGAGTTTGACCGCTAAAAATATCTATATAAAGAAAAGATTCTTTCAGTAGCGGTTTACCCGTGTCCACTACCTGACAGTATTCGGCAAAGAGTCCGCTTTCTCGGTGGTTGGGTAACAGTTCGCATAGCCTCTTACCAATTTGCTCTGCTTGCGTCATGTGATTGTTAGCACAAGCTGCGGCATTAACATACTCGATCCGAAAGTCGGCGATCGCCCCAGTTTCGTCACGGATGGCGGAGTATATGCCAAAACACTCGATCAGGTTTTCGGTTGAGGTGCGAAAGCGATCTTCTGCTGCAACTAATTGGGCGCGTAGACGTGTATTTTCAATTGCACAACGCATTGCCAATCGCATCTGTGAAGGATTAATTCTGTCTTCAACTAAATACTCTTCTACTCCATTGGCAAGTGCCTGCGCGGCGATCGCTTTATCTTCTCGTCCAGCTACAATCACCGCAGGTAGATCGGAATGAATTGCAGCTTTCAATTGCTGGAGAAATTTCAAACCATCGATTCCTGGTGACATACAGTTGAGTAGAATTCCATCTGGCTTCAGTTTTTGACACAGCTCTAATCCCACTTCTCCCGTTGCTGCTGCCAAAATCTTGTAGGTATATTCGGTTTCTTGCAACAAATACCGTCGATAAGCCTCGCGGTTAGCACGATTGTTGTCTACGATCAAAATATTAAAATGGCGCTCTAAATCCATCTACATTACTCTGGGTAAAAGCTTCGGCTTGACTCTAAATCGCAGCAGGTTGTTTCTAGCGTTGGCTAGGATTGTTCCTGTCTGCGGCATCAGCGCGAGGCACTCCCGAAAGCATGTCAATGCTGGATGAATCTGGCTCGCTTTCAACTCACGCGGCTATTGCTTTAATGGCATTGTTAACAAATACAACAGGCTTATGAGTTGTTGCTTGCTATAAGCATAATTTATCTTATTCAATATTCCTACTTTTGGTAGATCCGCCCTTAAAACTTCATAATTTATTTATCATCAACTTGCAGGTGTATACTGGAAACCTTCCCAAGCCTAGCAAAATATGAACGAGACTGAACCAACACGAGCGCAACTGGAACGAAAAATAGCCCAAAGCCTACAAAATTTTTATCGGGAGCGAATTGGTCAACGTCCTTCAAAAGCCGTTTGTCAATTTTTTGATGATACACTCACCGTTGTGCTGCGCGATACGGTTGCGCCAGCAGAGCGCACTCTTTTAGAAGCAGGAAGAGAAGAGCATACTTCTGAGTTTCGCGTCGAGTTACATGAGGCAATTAAGCCAGAATTAAAAGTGCTAATTGAAGAAATTGTTGGCGTTCCTGTAATTACAGTATTGATTGACTCCGATTTAGAAACTGGTTTTTCTAGCATTACGGCAATTTTGCAGCATACTCCTCCAGTTCGCGATCCTGAATCGATTCCCAAAGTAAAAAAAGAAAAAGTAGCAAATGGAGACAATGGACGATAGATTATTCTAGCTAAAATTCCACATCTAAAGGTAAGATAACAGTAAAAATCGTTCCTTGTCCCACGGTACTTTCAGCAGAAATTTGCCCTTGATGATTGGTGACGATCGCAGATGCAATTGCTAAACCCAATCCCGAACCAGTTGATGTTTCTGTAGCTTTTGATGCTTTAGTATGAGTACGGGCAGGATCGACGCGATAAAAGCGATCGAACAGATGCGGTAAAGCTGTTTCGGGAATACCAATACCTGTATCTTTAACCTTGACTTGTAATTTCGTGGGGAGTGGGGAGTGGAGAGTGGGGAGTGGCGAAGAAAAGAGTTCTTTATTAGAAGAAATTCTTTGTAATTCTACATTTACTTCACCGTTTTCTGGAGTGTAATGTATGGCATTACTAATTAAATTTGTAAATAGACGTGCTAATTGGTTCCAGTCTCCTTGAAGGGTGAACCAATCATCTTTGATTTCTACTTCTGAGTGTGTAATTAAGTCTAGGGATAGTTTAATTTTCTTTTCGACTGCGGCAAATTGTTGTTCCTCTACCACTTCCATTAACAGCGCATCTAAAGGACAGTCGGAAAATTGCGGCTGGACGATACCGCTATCTTGACGCGCTAAAAATAATAGATCTTCTACTAAGCGACCGAGACGTTTAGTTAAGCGTTCTACTACTTTTAATTGTTGACCGTATTTTAAAGATGCTGCCCCTTGTCCTTCGGCTAAATCTAATTCCGTTAAAGCAACTTGGACGTTGGTTTGAATTAGCGTAATTGGACTTCTTAGTTCGTGGGAAGCATCGGCAGTAAATTGTTTCAGACGTTGGTAAGAATCTTTGACAGGTTCCATTGCTTTTCCCGAAAGAAACCAACCGCAAAATGCCACGGATATTAGCATCAATCCAATTCCCATACTCAGATCGAAGGCGAGTTGTTGGCTCGGTTTGGTGACTTCAAACCAAGGATGACTGACACGCAAATATCCTAAAACTTGTCGTCCAACTTGAATTCTTTCAGTGACTTGTCTGAGGAGAAGCGAGGGGGTAGTTTCTACATCTCGATCGCGATTGATTTGGACAGTTTCGCCCGTACGATTTGGATGCAGGGGAATGTCTAAAGGTTCAGTAAAGGTAGACCAGAGTAATTCTCCAGTGGGGCTAAACCATTCTAGATCGATGCGATCGTCATCTACCGTGTCGGCATTATCTCGAAAAGAAGCTTCAATATTGAGGCGGCGACTATCTGGCGAAATAGGTTCGATTGCCAGCGATCGCCCGACAACTTCTACAACATGATTTAAGGTATCATCAATCCGTTCGATCAGGGTATTGCGGACGTACCAATACATGCCACTGGCAAACAGTAGCAGTAGGATAGCGGTAACGATTGTGTACCAAAGAGCTAATCGGCGACGGGTAGTTTGGAACATGAACGGAGTTATTGGTTATTGGTTATTGGTTATTGGTGGATGGTTGACTGATAACTGATAACTGACAATAAAATACAAATTACGAACTAGAAATGATGAACTGCGAAATATTCCAGTAGTAGCATAGCGGTTAGATTGGAGAGAGAAATTGTTGCAGCTGCTGCGGTGGAGATAGAGAACACTAACAGAGGTTACGTCAGCGGATGTAGAAATTATGTTTAAGGAGGTGAAACCCAGGCGCGGTTGGATCGTGGGTGTGGCTGCGGGAGCGATCGCTCTAGGATTAATTGGTATCGGGGTAACTCAGTTTAGAAATTCCGAGCGACCTAAACCAACAGTATCCCAGTCTCCCGCACCCTTACCTCAAAAGGTAACAGTTGTTGCTCTCGGACGACTGGAACCGCAAGGTGAGGTGATTCGCGTTGGTGGTCCTAGCGGCGAACGAATTGGTAAGTTGTTAGTCTCGCGCGGCAATTTTGTCAAGGTGGGAGCTATTATTGCTTACCTAGAAAGTTACGACGAAAGATTGGCAGAAAGAAATTATGCTGCAAGTCAGTTAGTTGAGGCAAGGGAAAGGCTAAATGCTACCACTGCATACTCTAAAGCACAAATTCAAGAAGCCCAAACGCGAATTCAACAGGTGAATCGCCCTGGAACTTTTGAAGTAGAGGCGCAAAGAGCGACGGTGCGCCAGTTAGAAGCTGAATTAGCCTTAGCACAAACTGACTTGCAACGCAATCAAAATCTTTATCAAGAGGGAGCGATCGCCAAACAAGAATTGGATCGGCAAGTCAGTCAGACGCGCAGTTTACAGGAACAACTCAATAACGCTCAAGCTTCCCTAATTCGGCTGGAAAATGCCGTGAAAACGAATTTGGGTAATGCCCAAGCTCAACTCAAATCGCAGCAGGCAAATTTACCTTTAAGCCAAGTCCAAGTTGCAGCAAGATCGGCAGCCCAAAATCTGAACTTGGCTGAAGCACGGTTGCGGCGGACAATTATTCGCGCCCCTAGAACGGGGCGAATTTTACGAGTTTTTGCTTATCCTGGGGAGACGATCGCGGATGATGGCATTGTGGAAATGGGAGATACGCGCCGCATGTATGCCGTAGCTGAGGTATATGAATCTGATGTCGGATTGGTAAAAGTCGGACAAAGAGCAACTATTACCAGTCGTAATGGCGCTTTTGCCGAACAACTCACCGGAAAAGTCTCAGAGATTGGCTGGCAAATCTTTAAAAATAACGTTCTCGATGACGATCCGGCTGCTAATGCCGATGCGCGGGTAGTAGAAGTGAGAGTGCTGTTGGATGAAAGTCAAGCAGTGGCAGCTTTGACCAACTTACAGGTAGACGTGAAAATAGACGTGAAATGAGGACTCCGATCGCCTGGTTGAATTTAGTCCATGAGAAAACGCGGTTAGTTGTGGCGATCGCGGGTGTGGCGTTTGCTGTAATTCTCGTATTCATGAATTTGGGCTTTTTGGGTTCTTTGGCAAAATCTGCCAGCCAAATGTACGAACAGATCGATGCTGATATTTATTTGCGATCGCCCTTGGCTTTGGAAATCAGCAGTACCAAACCCTTTGCGATCGAACGCATCTATCAAGCACGAGGAGTTAACGGCGTAGAACGGGCGATGCCTTTATATATAGGTTATCTCCAGTGGCGTAACCCCGAAACCCGTCTTAGTCGCGCCATATTTGTGTTTGGAATTAACCCCAGCGACTCTGTATTTCTGATTCCAGAATTGGACTCCCCTGCAAATCGATCCGCACTGCTGCGTCCAGATACCGTTTTGATCGATCGCCTTTCCCGTCCCGAATACGGGACTCAGAAAATTGGTACGACAACTGAAGCGAGATCTAGAGGTATTGGTAGAAAGGTAACGATTGGCGGTCAATATACTTTCGGAGGTGGATTTGCTGCTGATGGGACGATAATTATGACCGATCAAAACTTTCGCCGCTTTTTCGCTCCTTTTCCCCTCAACCGCGTCAATTTGGGACTGGTGAAACTGCAACCAGATGCAAATATTAATGCAGTTGTCAAGGACTTGCGGCGAATTTTGCCCAAAGATGTAGAAGTTATCACTAAAGCAGAGGTAATCGATCGCGATCGCGCCTATTGGATTGGGGCAACTTCCACGGGTTTTATCTTTGGTATGGGGGTGATAGTTTCTTGTATTGTCGGTATCGTCATCGTCTATCAAATCCTCTACACCGACGTTTCCAGTCACTTACGGCAATATGCCACCCTCAAAGCCATGGGCTATCGCAGCCGCATTTTGTGCGCGATCGTCATTCAGGAAGCCGTTATTCTTGCCATTCTAGGTTACATTCCAGGCTTTGCCATTACCCTCGGTTTGTACGATCTCACCTTAAGAGCTACTAGCGGCGGTTTGCCAATCGCCATGGAGTTCAGTCGCGCTATTCTCGTACTGCTACTAACAATCCTCATGTGTACTATTTCTGGCTTAGTCTCCTTACAAAAAGTCATCGCCGCCGATCCTGCTGAAGTTTTTTAATCAGTTATCAGTTATCAGTTATCAGTTACTCAGATGTTGTAGGGGCGGGTTTTGTCCCAAAATCTACGGCTAAGGTAGACAATCTCTTTGCTAAACCCGCCCGTAAAGGAATCAGAAATAGTTGTGAATTGTGAATTGTGAATTGTGAATTGGTTTAGCCCCTAGTTATGCTTCCACCTCGTCACACTCCTTTGGCTTGGTTCAATCTCACCCACGAGAAGCGGCGCTTGCTAACCGCCGTAGCAGGGGTTTCGTTTGCCGTGTTGCTGATGTTTATGTTTCAGGGATTTGAGAATGCATTGTATGACAGCCAAGTGCAACTGCTAAAACGGCTAAATGGCGAAATTATTCTGCTCAATCGGCTCAAGTACAATATGTTTGTACCGGAGCAATTTGCTCGCAGGCGACTTTACCAGGCACAAGCTTTTGAGGGTGTAGTAGCTGCCTATCCTTTTTACACGACTACAGGCGATTGGAAAAATCCGGCTACGAAAACTGTGCGACCATTACGGGTGCTTGCTTTTAATCCAGACGATCCTGTATTACCCCTACCAGGAATTTTACAAAACCGAGAGGCATTGAAACTTCCCTGGACGGCATTAATTGACGACCAATCGCGATCGGAAGTGGGACCAATTGAACCAGGTACAGTTACCGAACTATCAGAACAACAGATTCGGTTGGTGGGTACATTTAGCTTGGGAACGGATTTTGCCTCGGGAAATGGCAATGTTGTCATCAGCGACCAAAATTTCTTACGCTATTTTGCCAATCTTGCCCCAGAAGAGGATAGCCGTACTCTCAACACCGTCGATATGGGACTATTGAAGGTTGCGGATAATACCGATTTAGCCGCAATAGTCAAAGCAATGCGCCAGCAATTACCCGAAGATGTCGCCGTGTGGACGAAAGCCGAGTTCGTGGAAAAAGAATTAGATTACTGGCGAGAAAGTACGGCAATTGGCTTCGTGTTTTCTTTGTTGACAACAATGGGTTTTTTTGTTGGAGTCATTTTGGTTTATCAAATTCTCTATACAGATGTGGCAGAACATTGGGCGGAGTATGCAACGCTGAAGGCGATCGGTTGTTCTAATTTCCAGTTATTAGGAATCGTGTTGCAAGAATCTGTAATTCTGGTATTTTTTGGTTTCGTGCCAGGATTTTTTATCAGTCTAGGGCTTTATAGGCTAACGGCTGATGCTACAGGTTTGTTAATGCAAATGACTTGGGAACGAGCAATTAATATTCTCATCGCCACTTTTATTATGTGTTTAATCTCAGGTGCGATCGCCGTGCGTAAGGTTCAATCTACCGATCCGGCGGAGGTATTTGGTTCGTGAATACTGCTGTAGCAACTGCCGTTCAAATTCGCCAACTCAATTATCACTTCGGACAGGGCGATTTGCGTACCCAGGTATTGTACGACATCGATCTCGACTTACCCAAGGGGCAGATTGTCATCATGACTGGACCTTCAGGTTCGGGGAAAACAACACTTTTGAGTTTGATTGGAGCCTTGCGATCGGCTCAGGAAGGTAACTTACAGGTATTGGGAAGAGAATTAGTCGGACTGAATAAATCTCAATTAGTGGAAGTGCGACGGAATATTGGCTTTATTTTCCAAGCACACAATTTATTTGAATCTCTCACCGCTTCGCAAAATGTGGAAATGGCGGTGGAATTAACTCAGAACTGGCGGAAAAAACGTAAATTAGCAGTAGAGATGTTAAGTCAATTGGGTTTAGCCAATCGCGTTGATTACAAACCCAATGCCCTATCAGGAGGGCAAAAACAAAGAGTGGCGATCGCCCGCGCTTTAGTCAATCAACCGCAATTGATTTTAGCAGACGAACCCACTGCTGCTTTAGATAAAAAATCGGGGCGCGAAGTGGTGACATTAATGCAACAACTAGCAAAAGAGCAAGGATGCACGATTTTAATTGTTACTCATGATAACAGCATTTTAGATGTAGCCGATCGCATTATTAATTTAGTCGAAGGTCGCCTAGAATCAGACGAAAACTTAGAAAATTTCGTCTCTAATCGCGATCCAAAAAGTATTGACAGGAGAATGTTTAGTTGATATGTAGAGACGTTACATGTAACGTCTCTACATATCTTTAAGCGCCTTCTCTCAACTTATCCAATACGCTACGATCTTCCAGAGTAGAAGTATCGCCAGAAACTTCTTCACCTGCTGCTAAAGCACGCAGCAACCGCCGCATAATTTTCCCCGAACGGGTTTTGGGTAAAGAGTCGGTAAACCGGATTTCCCCAGGACGCGCGATCGCGCCAATTTCATTCACGACATGTTGCTTGAGTTCTTTATTTAAAGCCTCGCTAGGTGTTATCGTTCCTTCTAGAGTGACAAAGGCAACGATTTCTTCTCCTTTCACTTCATCTGGCTTACTCACTACGGCTGCTTCAGCTACGGCTGGATGAGACACCAAGGCTGATTCAACTTCCATCGTCCCTAAACGGTGTCCGGCTACGTTAATCACGTCATCGACGCGACCCATCACCCAGTAATAACCATTTTCATCTCGTCTCGCTCCATCTCCAGCAAAATAGATGTACTGTCCATCTTTGGGAGGGATATGCTCCCAATAGGTACGACGGAAGCGGTCTGGATCGTTGTAGACTGTCCGCATCATTCCAGGCCAAGGGTGACGTACTACTAAATAACCGCCGTTATAATCGCCTACAGGGTTGCCTTCCAAATCCACTACGTCAGCCAAAATGCCAGGAAAGGGACGAGTAGCAGAACCAGGTTTAGTAGGAATTGCCCCTGGTAAGGGTGTAATCATGATACCCCCTGTTTCCGTCTGCCACCAAGTATCGACAATCGGACAGCGATCGCCTCCGATAACGCGCTGATACCACATCCAAGCTTCGGGGTTGATCGGTTCGCCTACCGTTCCGAGTAAACGCAGGGAAGAGAGATTTCTGGCTTTGGGCAAGTGTTCGCCCGCCCTAATAAAGGCACGAATTGCCGTGGGTGCGGTGTAGAAGATATTCACGCCGTATTTTTCAATTACGTCCCACATACACCCAGGATTTGAGGGACGCGGCGCACCTTCATACATCAGTGTAGTTGCACCGTTGGACAGGGGACCGTAGACAATGTAGCTATGTCCGGTAATCCAACCGACATCAGCCGTACACCAGTAGACATCGGTATCTTGCAGGTCGAAGATCCATTTGGTTGTCATGTGGGTGTAGAGGTTATAACCTGCGGTTGTATGGACAACACCCTTGGGCTTACCCGTGCTACCGGAAGTATAGAGGACAAATAGCATATCCTCACTATCCATTGGTTCGGCGGGACAATCTGCCGATACGTCTTTTTCTAAATCGTGCCACCAACGATCGCGCCCTGGTTCCATGTGAACTTGTTGTGCTGTACGCTTGACAACCAGGACGTTTTCGACTGTAGGGACGGCATTGTCGGCTAAAGCTTTATCAACTTGATCTTTAAGGGGAACGATCGCATCTTTACGCCAACCGCCATCAGCTGTGACGACTAATTTAGCTTTGGCATCATTCAGGCGATCGCGCAAGGCTTCGGCACTGAAACCACCAAAGACAACGCTGTGAGGTGTGCCAATTCTGGCACAGGCTAACATAGCGATCGCGGCTTCGGGTATCATTGGCATATAGATCCCGACAAGATCGCCTTTTTTTACCCCTAGCTGTTTGAGGGCATTGGCAAATTTACAGACTTCCCGATGCAGTTGCGCGTAGGTAAGGGTACGAGAATCGCCTGGTTCGCCTTCCCAAATCAAAGCAGCTTTGTTCTTGCGCCAGGTAGTTAAGTGGCGATCGAGACAGTTGTAAGAAATATTGATTTTGCCACCGACAAACCATTTTGCAAAAGGCGGTTGCCAATCTAATACCGCGTCCCATTTTTGGAACCAATGCAATTCTGTTTCGGCGAGTTCTGCCCAAAACTGCTGCGGATCGGCTTTGGCTTTGTTATAAAGTTCTTCGTATTCGTCAAAGCTTTTGATCTGAGCTTTTTGAGAAAATTCTGCTGGAGGTTGAAATAAACGCTTTTCTTGCAGGATGGATTCAATCGTGATTTGTGACATAGCGATCGCTGTAATCGTTATTGCTACTAAAAACCATTCTGAATGCAGATTTGCCCGAAATTATTTTGATTTTCGTTAAGATGGGCAACTACCCGTATTCGATAATTGTAGTCAGATAGCTGCAATACTCAAATCTATGCCATCCCAAGAAGCCAGTCTCCTTACCCTCAATGACGTACATCGCCTGCTGAAATTAGAAGAACAGCTAGACGGCTCGTTTACAGAGTTTTTAACTTTAGAGCCGCTGACGGAATTTGAACAACAAGATTTGCTACGAATCAGGAACGACCTTCGCCGCTACTTAGCAGTAGGTAAACTTTCTGAAGGATTAATTAAATTTTTGACACTTGCCCCGTTGATGCGCCTAGCTGGGTTTTACGATGCTCCTATCCGCTTATCGGTAGAAGATAGCATTGCGTTCTCAATTGAGGATGAAGATCTCAGAATTACTGGAAGGCTAGATATTTTAGCAGTCAATACTGAGTTAAATACAATAAACCCGCCTTTATGGATTGTTGTTATTGAAACGAAGAATAGTGGGGTGGATGTATCTTTAGGAATACCGCAATTACTAGCATATGCTTTTAAAAGCCTAGAGCAGCAAGCATCAGTATGGGGCTTAGTCACAAACGGACTACGTTACCAATTTGTGCAGTTGAGACAGGGTAATCCACCAATTTATCAGTTAATGCCATTACTTAACTTGAATGAGTCTGAGAGTTCTACGCAGTTATTGCAAGTTTTTAAAGCAATTTGTCAACTGCAAAACGCACAGTTGCAGTTATTATAAATCTGTTTCAAATAATTATGTTAATTAAACAGTTTCTTTTTGATTCTTCCTGGCTCTATATCATTATCGGTTTTGTAGTTGTCTCATATTTAAGCTCTTTATTTGACAGTTGGCGACAACTGGCACAGAGCTACACAGCTAATACTCAATTTGTGGGAGCCAGATTGAATTTTCAAACTGCTATTATTAATACTGGTAAACAAAGCGGCACTATAAATATAGGAATTAATTCATCAAGACTTCATCTATCTGTTATTTTTTTGCTACGCCCTGGTCATCCACCTCTATTCATTTCGTGGTCAGAAATTTCTGTCTCTCGCTGCCAAAAAATGTCTCCATACATTATTGAGCTGCAAACAGCAAAGCACCCTACAATTCCGATTCGGATAACAGAGAGTCTTTTCGAGGAAATAAAAGCTTTGTCTGGACAGCAACTTTCTATTACCGAGCCACCGGAGATACAAAATCAATAGTTAAGGCGATCGCTTCTCCCGACTCCCCACCTCCGCCCAACAGGTTAAGCTGAATGAAAGAGTCATATTAGGGTCTGTTTCAGAGTTAAAAACAGTTAATGATAGACGAAATACTAAATTCCCCTTATCACGCCAGCATTGAAACCGCCGCAGTCTTAACCATTTTGATCTTTTTAGAGGCGGTACTCTCGGCTGACAACGCGATCGCCCTAGCAGCGATCGCCCAAGGACTAGGAAATAAAAAACTCGAACGTCAAGCACTCAATCTGGGCTTAGTGGTTGCCTTCGTGCTACGGATCGGCTTAATTCTCACAGCAACTTGGGTGCAGCAATTTTGGCAGTTCGAGCTACTGGGGGCGCTTTACCTGTTGTGGTTGGTATTCCAACACTTTACCTCAGAGGAAGGAACAGACCACCAGCACCACGGTCCTCGGTTTCAATCGCTTTGGCAAGCTATTCCCATCATCGCCTTTACAGATTTAGCATTTTCCCTCGATAGCGTCACCACGGCGATCGCAGTTTCTCAAGAACGCTGGCTAGTGTTAACGGGGGCTACTGTTGGTATTATCACCCTTCGGTTCATGGCAGGTTTATTCATCCGTTGGTTAGATGAATTCACCCATTTAGAGGATGCCGGATACGTCACCGTTGCTTTAGTAGGGTTACGATTGCTGCTGAGGGTGGCTAATGATGCCATAGTACCGCCAGAGTGGATGATGATAACTGCGATCGCGCTTTTATTCCTCTGGGGCTTTTCCAAACGCAATACTATTGAAGACTCCCTTGAAGAGATTGCACCTACAGAGACTAAAGAAAAAAGTGAAGTAACAAAGTAGTGGCTAGTGGCTAGTGGCTAGAAAAACTAGTCACCAGTCACCAGTCACCAGTCACTTTCTATTCTTTAATCCACGGAGTTAAGCTAGGTTCCCAACTAGCGAGTTCTTCTTCTTTAAACCAAAGACTAACTTCCTGTTGGGCGGTTTCCGGTGCGTCAGAACCATGGATGATGTTGCGTCCGATGTTAACGCCAAAGTCCCCCCGAATTGTTCCTGGTTCTGCGGTTAAGGGGTTAGTAGCACCGATCAGTTTACGTGCTGAAGCAATAACTCCCTCACCTTCCCAAACCATCGCCACAACGGGTCCAGAGGTGATGAACTCGACCAAACCTTTGAAGAAAGGTCTTTCTCGGTGAACGCCATAATGCTGCTCGGCAAGTTCGCGGCTGACTTTCATAAACTTCATCCCAATCAGGGTAAAGCCTTTGGCTTCAAAGCGACGGATAATTTCACCTACTAAAGCTCGTTGTACGCCATCAGGCTTGATTGCTAAAAATGTGCGTTCCACTGTCTTCTTCCTATGAGTGAGTAGTGAGTAGTGAGTAGTGAGTAGTGAATGAGAAGAATTTGGTATGAATATTCTTCTTTCCTTCTAGCTCCTGTATGAGCGTATCGAGAAATCGCTCCCATGCTTCTAACTCTCTACAATTGCCAAAATCAGATTATCTTAAATCGGCGAACAGTTATCAGTTGTCAGTTGTCTCAGTTATCAGTAACCAGTTAACTCTGACTTACGACTTCCCCATTACCAATTACCTATTACCCATTACCTTAATTTGAATAAGTTACACTGGCTATGCGTGGGGCTGTACATAGGTTAGAACGAGGTTAAGAAAGACATGGGAGCAGATCCAACCGTAGAAGAAATGGAGCCAGTAGCGGTAACAGAAACCAAAACCGAGCTAAAAAATGGCAAGAAGAAGTCGTTGAACGTTGCTCCAGGTAAGTTATCGCGTTCGTGGACGATCGAAGATAGCGAGGCGCTCTACCGTATTCAAGGGTGGGGCGAACCTTATTTTTCTATTAACGCCGCTGGTCATGTTACGGTTTCTCCCAAAGGCGATCGCGGTGGTTCGTTGGATTTGTACGAGCTAGTTAACGCTTTAAAACAGCGGAATTTAGGGCTACCTCTGTTAATTCGCTTTTCCGATATTTTGGAAGACCGGATCGAGCGGTTGAATGCTTGTTTTGCTAAAGCGATCGCTCGCTACAATTACCCTGGTGTCTATCGTGGCGTGTTTCCGGTCAAATGCAACCAGCAACGCCACTTAATTGAAGATTTGGTGCGATTTGGTAAACCGCATCAGTTCGGCTTGGAAGCTGGCTCTAAACCAGAGCTAATGATTGCCTTGGCGCTCTTAGATACTCCAGGGGCGCTGATCGTCTGCAATGGCTATAAAGATAAGGAATATATCGAAATTGCCATGCTAGCCAGCCGTCTAGGGCAGACACCAATTATTGTCCTAGAACAAGTTGAAGAAGTCGATTTGGCGATTGAAGCCAGCCGCCAGTTGGGAATTCAGCCAATTTTGGGCGTGCGGGCAAAACTGAGTACTCAAGGAATGGGGCGCTGGGGGACTTCTACAGGCGATCGCGCTAAATTTGGTTTAACTATCCCCGAAATCATTCAAGCGGTAGACAAGTTACGCGCTGCTAATCTCCTCGGTTCGCTGCAATTACTGCACTTCCACATCGGTTCTCAAATTTCGGCGATCAACGTGATCAAAGATGCGATTCAGGAAGCCAGCCGCATTTATGTCGAGTTGGCAATGTTGGGAGCAAACATGAAGTATTTGGACGTAGGCGGCGGATTGGGCGTAGACTACGACGGTTCCCAGACTAACTTTTACGCTTCCAAAAACTACAACATGCAAAACTATGCCAATGACATCGTGGCAGAGTTGAAATATGCTTGTGCGGAAAGACAAATTCCAGTCCCCACACTCATTAGTGAAAGCGGACGTGCTGTTGCGTCCCATCAGTCAGTCCTGATTTTCGATGTCGTCAGTGCTTCTGATGTCCCCTCTGGTACGCCGGAACCACCCAAGGAAGAGGAACCACCGATCGTTCACCACCTCTGGGAAACTTACCAATCGATTACTAGCGAAAATTACCAAGAGGCGTATCATGATGCAGTGCAATTTAAAGATGAAGCCATCAGCCGCTTTAATTTGGGAATCATGCGCTTGACGGAACGCGCCAGAGTAGAGCGGATTTACTGGGCTTGTTGCGAGAAGCTGATGGAAATTACCCGTCACGAGGAATACGTACCAGACGACTTGGAAGACTTAGAAAAAATCATGGCTTCCATCTACTACGTCAATCTCTCTGTATTCCAATCAGCACCGGATTGCTGGGCGATCGATCAACTTTTCCCGATCATGCCGATCCACCGTTTAGATGAAGAACCCAACTGTCGGGGCATCTTAGCCGATTTAACCTGCGATAGCGATGGCAAGATCGATCGCTTTATCGACTTGCGAGATGTGAAATCCGTGTTAGAAATGCATTCCTACAAACAAGGAGAACCCTATTACTTGGGAATGTTCCTCAATGGCGCGTACCAAGAAATTATGGGTAACTTACACAACTTGTTTGGGGATACTAACGCCGTTCACATTCAGTTAACGCCCAAAGGCTATCAGATCGAACACGTTGTCAAAGGCGACACCATGACTGAAGTTTTAGGCTACGTACAGTACGACGCTGAAGATTTAGTAGAAAGCATCCGCCAGCGCAGCGAACAAGCCATGCTGGAAAAACAAATTACTCTGCAAGAATCCCAACGTCTCCTGCAAACTTACGAACAAAGTTTGAGTCGATATACGTATCTATCTTCATAGACCCAAATTGTAGGGGCGCACGGCTGTGCGTCCCTACAAAAATGTCTAACTAGCTTCAATTCCCAGTAACTCAGCGATCGCCTGTCGTTCGATGGCTGGTTGGGATGGCGTTTCGACACGAGTGTCTGTAATTAACCAGTCTAAAGCAGCAGCTTGGACATCAATCATGGCTCCCGTTTTATCGACGCAGTAGCGTCCGTAGACTAACTTATCTACAAGGCGAACCCCTGGCCCTAAACGGGAGTACTCGAAGATTACGCTGTTGTCAACCGTAGCGCCACCACAAATGTAACAATTAGGACCGATCATGGTAGGTCCGACAATTTTTGCGCCATCCTCGATCCGCGTCATGCCGCCGATGTAAACTGGACCCGTAATATCTACTTTGTCCCAGTTCACGGCAACACTCAGACCAGTGTAGATGCCAGGGCGCACTTCATGTCCTGGGATTTGGACGTTTTTAATGTCGCCTTGCAGGACACCGCGAATAGCTTGCCAGTAGTCGGGAACTTTACCAATATCTACCCATTCAAAATCCATTACCAAGCCATAAAAAGGCGCATTTTTTTCTACAAGCTTGGGAAAGAGTTGGCTACCAATATCAAAATTCTCTCCTGGTGGGATGTAGTCAAAAATCTCTGGTTCAAAAATATAAATTCCCGTACTGATGTTAGTACTCAGTGCTTCTTCAACTGCGGGCTTTTCTTGGAAGGTTCTCACTCGTCCGTCTTCATCGGTGACGACGATCCCGTAGCTTGGAACTTCTTCGCGGGGAACTGATTTCATAATCACCGTCGCGATCGAGCCTTTAGCTCTATGCCATTTCACCGCTGCCGATAAGTCTAAGTCGATTAGCGCATCGCCACATAAAACGACAAAGGTATCGTCAAAAAAGGGTGTAAAGTCTTGAATTCGCCGCATTCCCCCCGCTGAGCCAACTGCTTCACCCACCAGAACGCCATCAACAATTCGTCCTTCAAAAGAATAAGCAAGCTGCACGCCAAAACGCTGTCCGTCGCGGAAGTAGTTTTCAATTTCGTTGGCTAAGTGGCTGACGTTGACCATGATTTGGTCAAAACCGTGTTGGCGCAATAGCTCAAGGAGAAACTCCATCACTGGCTTTTGCAGGATGGGAATGAGCGGTTTAGGGATGGTGTAGGTAATGGGGCGGACTCTCGTACCCTTACCCGCTGCCAGAATCATGGCTTTCATTGGAAGCTACTCCTCAACATGAGACAAGTGTAAGCGATTGATGTAAAATTTACTCTTGAATAAAGACAAATGCAATCAAACGATCGCATTTTCAATCATCGTCTAATTCTCTACTGAAAACATCCTGAAAACTACAGAACATAGTTGCTTATTAAGTAACAGCATACTAAATGCCTTCTGGGCTATGAGCGATCGGTTGAGTGATGCGTGGTGCGTGGTAATTGGTAGTTGCTCCTCTAGTTCCTCAGCCCTTGCCTGAGCCTAGCCTCTAGCCTCTCTTAAAGAGAGCATACAGTGGTTTGAGCATCGGTGTCGGCGATCGCTAATTGTTCGGGATCGCTCAAAGTCCTGATTTTAATTTCTTGATAAAATTCTTCTTGCGATAATTCCACTTTAGATTGAGCGGAGAGGAGCAGCAACGCCCAGAAAATGCTGACTTTTTCGTGTTTTTGAGGTGAGAGGCGATCGCCATCACCATCCCTCGGTATTTCACTATGAGACAAGGTAGCTGCTATAGATGTTGCTACTTGTTTAGTTTGCGTCCACAACTCTACTAACTGCTCTAAATTTAACCAATCTTGTTCTAGGGCAAAAAATTGAGACGAGTAGCGAGATAAAAACTCTTCCAATTCTCGCGCTACTTGAGTCAGATTTTCCTGATGAGCTAATTCTAGAGGCTTGCGGGCATCTGCACGCGCCTGGGATAGAGAACGGCGACGGCTGTGGACTTTGTCTGCTAGATTTCCTTGAGATTGTAACTGAGTTGCAACCAGCTGCAAATGCTCGATCAAATCTTGGAGAGTTACGGGGCGTTTTTGAGGAGGTAAGGCGACCGGACGACGGCGTAATTGTTGCTCTAGAGGCAAACGTAACCGCGTCCCATATTCCCCTTCTCCCACTAGCAGTAATTCTTCTATCTCCATCTCTGACTCATCAGTGGCAGCTTCTAGCCCAGTCAGGGTATTAGCTTTAAACAAGACTAGCAGCGATGCTAGTAAAAAAGCCTGCCCCGATTGAGATAAATTTGACTCGTAGGAACCTGGCGTTATCTCTTGGGCATCCAGCAGCGCGTTCAAGTAGCGATCGATCGCTTCAATGACGCGGACATCCCAAGGATCGATTTCTCCTCTCTGTGCCAACTCAATTAACAGTGCAATTCCTTCAAAAATTTCAGCGGCATTCATGCTTGATGAGGGGCTAGGGGCTAGGGGCTAGAGGCTAGGGTAAGAAGTCGTAAGTCGTAAGTCGTAAGTCGTAAGTAAAATACGACTCACTACTCACCACTCGCCGCCACCCAAACCTAGCGTCCAGAACTTGATAGCTTAATTTGTCTCTTACCGCAAGATCTTGAAGGGGAAAATCGATATTGGCAAAAAAACTCAATAAAACTTAAAGAGGCTAGGAAAAATGAGGGGCTAGAGGCTGGGGACTAGGGGCTAGGGTAAGAGACAGTTCTTGGTTGTCGATGAAAAGTAGTAATTGGTCACATTGTTATTTGGATGGTTCGCAATTATGAATTGTGAATTGCGATTTTTCCCTAGCCCCTAGCCCCTACTCCCTAGTCCCTCTTCTTCGGGTAGGCAATGCGCTTGTGATGAAACTGTTGCCAGATGTTGACAAAAGTTTCAGCAATAATGTCCATGTCTGTTCGCGTTAAGCCAGAATCAATAAGTTGTTTGTCTTGCCAGCGCGATCGCAGAATTTTTTGCACCATCGCTAAGGCTTCTTCTCGCGTCGGCTCTTTGGCTCCAGATTTTCCGGTTGCGGGTAGGGTGCGTAAAGCTGCTTCACAAGAGTCTGCTAGCATCACCAAGGCTGTTTCTCTCGATTGAGGCGCGGGACCCGCGTAGCAAAAATCTCGTTCGTCTACAGTAATGCTAGGGTCTTTCTGTGCCATCTGTTGGGCTTGGTGATAAAAATAGGCGATCGCCATCGTGCCTTGGTGTTCGGGAATAAAGGCTTGGATTGCCATTGGTAAGCGGCACTTGCGTGCCATGACTAATCCTTCGGTGACATGCTTTCTAATAATTGCCGCACTCTCCCAGGGATCGTCAATATCATCGTGTTTGTTTGCTCCACCCATTTGATTTTCAATAAAAGCTAAAGGATCGTGGAGCTTGCCAATGTCGTGATACAAAGTCCCCGTCCGCACTAATTCCACGTTGCATCCCAATTCCCTCGCCGCTGCTTCTGCTAGGGTAGAGACAAACAGCGTATGTTGGAAGGTTCCAGGGGCTTCTGTTGCCAAACGTTTTAACAACGGTCGGTTGGGATTGGCAAGTTCTGCCAGCCGAATCGGGGTAATTAGATCGCAAAAATGCTCCAGATAGGGACTGACACCGATCGCGATCGCGCTCCAGACAATTCCAGCGAGGCTAAACAAACCTGCTTGCAGGGCAACATCGTACCAATTCCATACGGAAACAGGGCTAACGGCACTAAAAACGATTTTTCCTAGTAGGTAGACTAATCCTTGCGTTGCCCCAACCGCTACGCCAATCAGAGCTAATTCCTCTCGCGATCGCATCCATCCTGCCATCCAACTGGCTAGCATTCCGCCAGCTATGCCTGTCAATAGATATTTCCAGCCGATATTCATCCCCAAGGGTACGAGCAGCCCCAGCAAACCTACAACTGTGCCGCCAATCGGGAAGCCATAGAAGCTACCTAACAACAATCCCACTGCTGGGAGGTTGATGTATGGTAGATGCAGTCTCAGTAGTAGTGGGGTACTCAAAGCAAGTAACAAAATTGAAATGCCATCGCGCTGTCGCAGTTTTTGCCGCTCGAACTTCCAGGCAACCCAGGTAAAAATTCCAACGGCTATACTGACAATGCCACCAAATTTAAACAGTCCCAACCAGCTGATGCCTCGTCGCGACAGACCAAAATAGTCGAGGGTAATAAATGTAGTATGGTCAATTGTTTCGCCTTTGCGGACGATAACCTGCCCTTGCTCTACTTCCAACATTTGAGGCGCAATTTTTGCTACTGCTGCGGCTGCTGCTAGTCTTGTTTGGATTTCGTCTTCGATTAGATTGGGTTCGAGGACGGTTAACAGCATTTGGGTTGCCAGAGATTCCATCTGCGTTGGTACTTGCGATCGCACTTGCAGGTTGACTGCTGATTTCAAAACCTCAGCTGATATGCCTCGATAAATTCCTTGGGCGAGAATGCGTTCGTTACTGGCACGGATACCCGCAGCCGTCTTTGACCAATTGGCATCGGACAAATCTAACCAGGAAGATTCGTAAAGAGTCGGCGGAGTTGCCTGCTGTAATTGAGCCAGTTGCGTTAAAGCTTGACTGTATTGCAAACGGACTTGCAATATCTGTGCCATCAGCACCGATAACTGTGGCGATTTTCCGGTTTTTAAACGATAAGCGTTCAGTTCTCTGACAGCCTGAGCGAGTGCCTCATTTTTAAATGGATCGGAATCTGCTGTGGATTTGCTTAGATCTCGGCTTTGTGCCTCTCGTAGTACGGCTAAAATTTGCTGCCACTGAGATTCTGGGCAACTACGTAAGTAAGTTTGCGTTGCTGTAGATAAAGTGGCTGTACTGGTAAACGGAAAATCTCCTGCTATCTGTCGCAGGCGATCGCCCTGTGCCAAAGTATTTTGCAGCTTTTGCCAAATTTTTCGATCTACTGTCGAGTCAATAACTAAAATTGGATCTGCTTTTCTCCAAGCAGTTTGGCGGTTTCGATCTGTAGTTTGCACGTCGACAATTTGAGCGGCTTGGGGTGCGCGAATTGTCTCGGGTGCGATCGTGCCTTCATCCAGCCGTGGTTGATTGGCAAAACGATGCCCCAGCATTACACTTAGCAAGATCGCAGCCACGATCGGGAGCGCAGAGGTACTTACTCTGTGCATTTTAGGTAGCTTTTTAGCTTTAACCTCCGCTTGACTGCGATTTATTTTACGAGCGAAATTCTGCTGGGTTGGTAGCAATTGCTGCCACTTCCTCAGTGGCAGCTTGAGTAATTCAAATAGCGTCCGTTTCATTACTCTAATTGCCAGCAATTGGCATGGAGCAAAAAGTTAAATGGCATAAAGCTTTATCTGTAAGTCTTGGGTTGAATGACAATAACTTCATGTAGTCCGTAGATCGTTCCACAACCAGATCTCACAACTACGATCGCGTTTGTTGTCTTTTCTATAACTCAGTTTTTGTTCTTAAAGTTAACTTTTCAGAAATTTAATTCCGATTAATTCTATAAAATATTGTTGTCTAGCGCCTCCGCACGATTTGGGGGGCGGCAATTGCGGCTATTTGATTGGTAGCAGTAACTGAATCGCTCTGCTCGTAGACTCCGGACCACACTGCAACTAGTGCATCACACAATCTTAGCACTTCAACCTGATTTGTCATCCCTATTGCAAGTGCCTGGGTAGCTGGAATGCTTGCCATACCATTGTAAGCTCCTGAGAGCGCCCCCGCGATCGCACTCGTCGCACCACGATCGCTAATCGTAGCTGCTCTTTGAACCGCTAGGCGGAAGTCTGCTGGAGTACTGAAGCAGCAAAAAAATGCTAGCGCAATTTGACTGCTGAGCCGATCGGGTTGTCCTACTTGCGCGATCGCTCGTTCTAATCCCGCTCGTTCGCTTAGCAGAATCTTCACTCGATCGAGTTTTGCGGCTGTTGCGGTTGGCGATGTGCCGATAAAGGCAATTGTCTGGGAAATTAGCTCTATCGGGTTTGACTTAGCTTGTATAGCGGTGGCGATCGCGTATCCTAGTGCTAAGGCTCCAGCGCAGCTCTCTGGCTTGTCTTGAGCGATCGCTACTAATGCCAATTGCAAGTTTTGCCGCAGTTTCAACTCATTTTCGTGATAGAATACAGCCAGTGGCAATGTTGTTAGTAAAGAAGTAGCTGCATTTGCCTTGCCTACTTCTGCCATGACATTGCGCCACGCTGCTGGCTCGAATCTACCGAACGCAATTAAAGTTTTTACTCCCCTCAATACTAAGTCTAGCAACGCTGTTTGGCACGAGTTGCAGTTCTCTTCTCTTGACGAGCTGCTCGTTTTGCACGTAGAACGCTCTAGCATCTCTCCAGTTGCCATTCCCAGCAACGTGCCGCGAAACCGACTATGGATCGAGTAACGCATTTAATTGGAGTGCCTAAGATAGCGAACTAAAGCATGTAAACCTAGGCGATAGCTATCGACACCAAACCCGCTAATTTGCCCGATTGCCACCGCTGCAATGTAGGAGTGATGGCGAAAAGCTTCCCTTTGATAAATATTACTTAAATGAACTTCCACGGTAGGCAACTTCACTGCGGCGATCGCATCTCGTAGGGCTACGCTGGTATGAGTGTAAGCGCCTGCATTGATCAAGATTCCTTGATGTTCTTCCCTTGCTGCTTGGATTGCATCCACTAACACGCCTTCGTGATTGGACTGCATTGCCTGTACGTTCGCTTGAAGCTGTTTTCCCTCTGTAACTAACAAGCTATCGATCTCAGCCAAAGTTACCGAGCCATATATTCCTGGTTCTCTTACTCCCAATAGGTTCAAATTCGGTCCGTGCAACACGAGAACGTTTAATAGTGACGGATGAGGAGACACGCCAGACAACGCTTATCTACTACTATTTACTACCTATGGCGGCGAGTGCGGCGATCGTCAACTGGGACTGGAATCGGTTCTGGTTCCGGCTCAGCTTCTTGCCCTAGCAAAGCTTCAATTAGCTTGCGCGCCCATTCTTTCAGCTTTTCCAGCACCTGATCTATGTAATCCATCGAACCGATTACTCCTGCAAAACTACCTGGATTTCTTGATGATAATCGATTGGAATCTATCTTTGTGCGCTCTTAATTTTTTTGCTATTTAGTCTTTATATTTTCTTAGCTTTTCGCCTTCAATAGCACACGAGATCTGACTGATTTTAGTCAAGTCGAGCCAGAACCTAACAGAGCCAATAGATTCCAACTGCTTGCCGCTTTGACTTTGCCGCGCATTTTGCTTAAAAGCCGAGGATGGCAACTTAACTTTTTGATTTAGTAATAATACTATCACAAATCCAAACGGCGAAATCATCTCTCTTATGAGAGAGCGTTTATTCAGTTGTTAGTTATTAGTTATCAGTGGGTCAATTCGTAGTGAATCATGTTTGACTTACGACTTACGACTTCTTTCTCTAGCCTCTAGTTGGCGGCGCAGACGATCGAGGGCGGTGCAGGCACTAACGTGGCGAATTAGGGCGCGATCGCGTCCAGCTCCGAAATGATTTTCAAAACTTTGCACTCCCTCGGCTCCAGCAAGACCGATATACACTAAACCTACGGGTTTAGCTGCCGTACCGCCATCAGGTCCGGCAATGCCCGTGATGCTCAAACCCCAAGTCGTACCGAGGCGCGATCGCACTCCTGCTGCCATTTGTTCGGCTACAATTGCACTGACAGCACCAAATTCTATCAAATCGTCAGGATTAACGCCCAAAAGCGAAATTTTTACAGCATTGTCGTATGAGATCGCTCCTCCTAAGAAGTATTTGGAACTGCCTGGTACGTCCGTGAGCATCTGCCCTAAACCGCCACCCGTGCAGGATTCTGCCACGCTAAGAGTTTCTTCTGCTGCGGCTAACAACTTACCAACAACTGAAGCTAAAGTATCCTCATCAGCACCGAAATAATTTACATCTCCAATTTGTTGTAATTGTCGAGCAACTGGGGCAATGATTTGCTGAGCTGACTCTGGGGAAGTTGCTTTTGCCGAGACGCGCAACTTGACTTCTCCTTGACTGGCGTAAGGAGCAACGGTAGGGTTAGGTAAATTGAGAAATGCTGCTGCTTTTTCTGCTAAAGCTGCTTCGGGGATACCCCAAAATTTCAACGTCTGACTGTAAATAATTTCTTGACCAAATCCAAGACTTTTAAGGTAGGGGATGGCTGTTTCTTGCCACATCTGCCGCATTTCTGAAGGTACGCCAGGAAAGGTCAGAATTGCTACCCCAGGACGCGGTTGCCAGAGAATACCTGGTGCTGTCCCACCTGGATTAGGTAAAATTGCTGCGCCTTTAGGTAATAAGGCTTGCTTGCGATTGCTAGGAGACATTTGCCGTCCGCGCAGGGCATATTTACGGGTAATGTCTTCAACAATTTCTGAGTGTTCTGTAAGGGGTACGCCAAAAAAATCGGCTAGGGTTTCGTGAGTCAAGTCATCGGGTGTAGGACCTAAACCACCCGTAAAGATCAGAACTTGAGTCGAGTTATCCTGAGAGAAATTGCGTTCTAAGGCTACTTGAATCGCGTATTTAATTCTAGCTGGATTATCCCCCACCACGGTTTGATAGTAATGGGGAATGCCCAAATTTGCTAATTGCTGAGCTAAAAATTGAGCGTTGGTGTTGAGAATATCGCCCAGCAGTAATTCAGTTCCAACGCAAATGATTTCGGCACTCATTGAATTTTAGATTTTAGATGTTGGATTTTGAATTCAATCCAAAATCCAACATCCAGAATTTTATGCTAAGGCAGGTACGGGGATGCTCAGATGCGGATAGAGGGGGAAGCGATCGCACAATGCGGCGACGCGGCGGCGACAGTCTTGGGCGACGGCATCATCTTGAGGATGCAGCAGGCGATCGGCGATAATATTGGCAATTTCGGTAAATTCTGCGGTTCCCATTCCTCTTGTAGTCATGGCTGGGGAACCCAGGCGAACACCACTGGTAACAAAAGGTGATTCCGAATCGAAGGGAACTGTATTTTTGTTGGCGGTGATGTTGGTTTCACCTAAGAGGCGATCGCCTTCTTTACCTGTCATGTTAATACAGCGCAGGTCAACTAACATTAAATGATTGTCCGTGCCGCTGGATACGAGTTTAAAGCCTCGGTTTTGCAATTGAGCCGCCATTGCTTTAGCATTTTCAATTACTTGGGCTGCATAAGTTTTAAATTGAGGCTGCAACGCTTCGCCAAAGGCAACTGCTTTCGCGGCGATGACGTGTTCTAAAGGTCCGCCTTGGCTACCAGGGAACACAGATTTATCTAATTTTTTACCCAGTTCTGGATCGCGGGTAAGAATTAATCCGCCTCTGGGACCCCTTAAAGTTTTATGGGTGGTTGTCGTGACGACATCGCAGTAAGGGATGGGGTTGGGGTGCAAGCCAGTGGCAACTAATCCGGCAATGTGAGCGATATCAGCTAATAAATAAGCGCCAACTTCGTCAGCGATCGCTCTAAACTTTTCAAAGTCGATAATGCGTGGATAGGCTGAATAACCGCAAATTAGTAGCTTAGGACGGTGTTGCAGCGCCAATTCTCGAATTTGGTCGTAGTCTAACTGTTCGGTTTGGGGATTGACACCATAATGGTGAACTTTAAACCACTTCCCAGAGAAATTCACAGGCGAACCGTGAGTTAAGTGGCCGCCGTGGGATAAATCCATTCCCATAATTGCGTCTCCTGGCTCTAACAGAGTCATGAAGACGGCAAAATTAGCCTGAGCGCCAGAATGGGGTTGAACGTTGGCATGGGCTGCGCCAAACAGCTGTTTGGCGCGATCGATCGCTAATTGCTCGACTTTATCTATATATTCGCAACCGCCGTAATAACGCTTTCCAGGTAAGCCTTCCGCATATTTATTTGTCAATACCGAGCCTTGGGCAGCTAAAACAGCAGCCGAGGTAAAGTTTTCACTAGCAATTAATTCTAAGTGGTCGCGTTGGCGCTGAAGCTCGTCGCTAATCAATTCAGCTACAACCGGATCGGAGGAAGCAAGTAAATCTAAATTAGTCAAAGACACTGTAGTTAACCTTGAGCAAATTGAACGATATTAGTTCGGCGCGATCGCATTTTACGAACCTGCACCATCAATCAAAACTGGCGGACAGCATAACCCAACATAGATACTTTAACTCAATCACAGGGAGCAGGGAGTAGGGAAGCAGGGGCGGTGAGGCAACCTCACCGACCGCTGATAACTAATAACTGATAACTAACAACAGATTTTTGGGTAATACAATACTAGCCCTGACAGGATGCTGTACTGGGAAGATTGAGGCACAAAGTACCTGAAAACTAAGCAAGTGAGGTAGAACTCAGGCAATGGATGATTACAATATGTTACAGATTACATTTTTCTACACTAACGGTCAAATAGAAGCCTTCAATGTGGTGCTGCACGAAGACGATGCCCTTACTCCTCAAGAGATTCATCAAAAGATCGTGAAACATCTGGACAAGCCTTGGTGTTTGCTACACTTGCCAGAACATACGATTTGCGTCAATACATCTAGCTTGCTAAAAGTTGAAGTGAAGCCGACGATGTACGAAATGCATGGAGAAGGAGTGTTCTCCGACGTGCGGCGCGTGACTGCTCTTTCACGTAGCGCCCAACGTTAGAAAATGTACGATCGCTTCTGCGGTGGCGAGATTAGTTGCCAATAAAACTTGGTTGAGATTACACGCTCGGATCAAAGCTGCTTCATTTTCTTGTTCTGATGGCGAGAGTTCTAGTACGTCTTTTAGTAAAATTACGGCTAAGACATTGCCAGAGTTTACTAAATTAGCGATCGCTTGATACCCCCCTATCGGTAGAGCTGGCGTTTCTGCTGTCACCTCTAAACCAGCCTGCTGTAAAGTTACGCTGGTGGTGGGAGTAGCAATAGTCAGGTGTTGGGAGAAAAATGCTTGATGCTGAGCCGCAAACTGAGCTAATTCGTTTTTTTGGCGATCGTGTGCCATTAGCGCCATGTATTTTTCAGGTGCAACAGTTGGCACTGTTTTAGTAGCAGTCGCTTTCTCTTCGACTACAACTGCATTCTGAGTTAAGGCTAGGGCGATTTCTGCCTCTGATTCAAGATCTTGCCACGGATCTAGTTCTAAAATTGGATCGAATTCTCTTTTATGACTTATGGGGAGTTGGTCTTGTGCTTCTGAATTAGTAATTGAAAATTGCGGTATCTCATTAAAAGTTTCAATATGAGTTGGGAGATTGCCAATTACAGTTTTTTCTGCTTCCGTTAGAGAGTCTGGCGATGTAAATACTTCTATTTCTGCCGATTGTTGAGTGGTAAAGAGTACAGTTTCTTTGTTGGAGTTTATATTTAAGTCTGTAGCAGAAGGCTGATTGAAAGTTGTGTCTGCTGCTAATTGAGGAATTTGAATAAAAGTTGCTTCTTCAGAGGCAATCTTGCTATCATCAATCTGAATAAAAGTATCATTTATCGAAATTGTTGCCGAAATTTCTTTGATATTCTCGGCAGTGGCAGTTACCTGTATCGAAGTTTCTACCACTTCAGCAGTAGAGATAAATATTTCATCAGGACTTGCGATCGCGGCTGATGGTAGATTATCGCCAAATTGGTCTAGAGAAATTACAGTTGCATCCGTACTCCCAAAAACTGTATCAGCTAAGTCTTGTCGAATTACGTCCATTTCTTCCAAAATCAGCACAAATTCTCCGATTCGTAAAACATCTCCAGGCTTAATTAGATACCTCTGATTAATTTCAGCTAACTTACCATTAATTATCGAGCCGTTTCTGCTCCCAACATCGATAAAATAATAATTGCCGCTTTGTTGAAAAAATTTACCGTGTAACCGACTGACATCAGCACTATCTAGAATCAAGCTAGAGGCAGGAGAACGACCAATAAAACATTCTCCCTTGAGATTACTGGTTGCTAGTTCGAGATTAAATTCTTGCGTGTCATTTAGTTTACGGGAATTAAAAATTTTTATTTGCATATTGGTAGGGAGTAGGGAGTAGGGAGTGGGGAGTGGTAACTAATAACTGATAGTTGACAACCGATCGCTGCCTCCTCTGTTTAAAATACCCAAATTGTAAAAGCATCTCACTCAGATGTTGCTCTTTTTTGTTAATTTATTTTGCCTAATATTGATAGATTGAAAAATAAAAGATAAACTACTTTGCTAAGGATAATTCATCAGTTAAAACTGCTTTTGGGAAAAATTAACTACAAAAACACCTATAAGCGTAATTATTCCGCCAATTATAGACAGCAAACTAGGTATTTCTTCTAACCATATCCAAGCGATCGCAATTGCCGAAAATGGCACGAGATAAAGATAGTTAGCAGCTTGGGCGGTAGGAATTTGCGATAAAACATAAGTCCAACTCAAGAAGCATTCAGAAAACTGGCTGCACCTGCGGTGATTGTTTGTTGTCCAAACGCCAAACATAAATGGTAAACAGTAATACCTAAAAAACCACCAAAAGCGATCGCGGGCAAGTCTTTTAATTGCGGCAAACGCATTCGCGTTAGATATGCATAACCTATCAGGACAAAGGAGGCGATCGCAAAGCGCAAAACCACTAAATGTTCGGGGCTGTATTCGCGCAAACCCGCCCGTACGCCAGCAAAGCCAGAACCCCAGAGAATGAGAGTTACTGCTAAAGCGAGTAGTGTTTTATTTATGCTGCATGATAGCCCCCATCGACGTACAGCACTTCGCCTGTAACGTATGAAGCCGCGTCGCTAGCCAAGAAAATATATGCACCGAGAAATTCTTCTACTTTCCCCCGTCTTCCCATTGGGGTAAATCTCGTCACCCTTTGCTGGTAAGGATCGTTTTCGTCATACTCAACCCCTGCCATCATATTGTCAATGTATCCAGGCGCAACGGCGTTAACTCTCACTTTTCTTTGCGCCCATTCCACAGCCATCGTGCGTACCATCTGGTTAATCCCACCCTTGGAAGCAGCATAAGGGACTAAACCAGGTATTCCTACAGCCCCAGCAATCGAGGAAGTCATAATAATACTGCCACCGCGATCGAGCATTTGTTGAGCAGCAAATTGGGCGCAGAAATAGTATCCCCGCAAGTTAATATCGAGAATTTTATTCCACTCTTCTGCTTCGTACTGTTCGGCAGGTTTAATGATATCGATGCCAGCGTTGCAAATTAAGACATCGATCGCGCTATAATGCTGTACTGTGCGATCGATTAAACGCTTGCAGTCCTCTCGACTACTGACATCCGCCTCAACAGCATGGACTTCCAAACTCTGTGATTGAAATTCGCGCCGCGTGGCTTCTAACTCCTCCAAATTCCATGAAGAGATAACAACTTTTGCCCCGCGTTCTGCAAAACCCCGCGCAATTGTTTTACCCAAACCTCTACTGGAACCTACGATACAAGTTACTTTATCCGCAATGCTAAAAATATCTCGTGTCATGAGTTATTTGAGACTGAGTAGATTCTCATCATCTCAACATACCTCAAATCCAATCTGAGTTCAATATATTGAAAATTTAACATATTGAACTCAAATCTCAATCGAGCTTAATTCTTATTAAGTAGCTGGCATTAACCACCTTGCAATAATCGGTCATACTCTGCGTGGGTTCCAATCCAGAACCAGGCAATGTCATCATTTTCTTCTATTGCCAAGGCACTATAGTGCATTCCGATCCGTACCGACCAGAACGAACCTACCTTTTTGAAATGAAGCGACGGATATCGAGAATCCTGTTTAAGCAATTCATAGCATCGATCGGCTAGTTCCTGAATCTCTTTTGGTAACTGTCGATAGTGATACCAAAAATCAGGAGTTGCACGATATCTCACAAGTCAGTACAACGTCCTTCACGTAAGTGTTGCAGTGCCCGTTGAGCCAAACTATCAAGCCGACCTGCTGTGACATCTTCCTCAAACTGCCGATCCCATTTGGCTGCGTCGAATTCTGCAAACCACGCTCGGAAGTCGGCAAGTTCTTCTGCCGATAGTTGGCTGACAGCCTGTTCAATTTCTTGCAAATTACTCATATGAAGGAAAGTTACAGATTGCCTAACTTTTCCAATAATAACGCTCAGGAGATAAAAGATAATGGACGTATTTTCCACTTCTTCTAGTCCAGCCAACCAATCCAGTGCATTATCATTCTATCGGAAGGTAGCCAGAATTGAAGGGCGAACGTCAAGCCGTTTGACAACGATCGCATGAAGCCAAACATTCCACAACATCATGCAAAATGCTGTTGCTAATGCAGCACCGAATATTCCTAACCAGTGGATGCCAATTAGATTTAAAACGACATTTGCTAAGGCACTGATTCCCATTACCGATGCAGCTGGCATTTGATTGCCTGTCATCATTAACAAGTATCCTACCGAACCTGCACCCACGTTGACAAGCTGCCCCAAAATCAGCACGATGAGCGCCCCTTTAGCTGCTGTGAATTCCATACCAAATAATCGCAGTACCGGATTGGCGAAAACAATTAGCCCGATCGCAATTGCCAATGCTGGATAAAACATCCATCGCGCAATTGTAGAGACTAATTGCTGCAATCCCAGGCGATCGCCCTGAGCGTGTAGTGAAGCGATAATAGGAGCAAAAATTGCATTGACAGCAGTGAGAATAAAATGAACCCAGAGCGAGGTTTTCAGTGCAGCACTGTAAATCCCAACAGCTTGAGCTCCTAGCATTGTGCCTAGCATGAGTGTATCTGTTTGGCTCAAAACGATAGACGATCCATCAAGAAACATCAACGGTAAAGCAACTTTCCACCATTGAGCAATAGCATAAGCGGGATTGGCATGAGAGATTTCCGTCGTTAATCCTCGGTAAAACAGAAGCGCCTGAATGATTAGAACTAATAGTATTGATAGCATTGAGAGCGCGATCGCTACTGTGCTAGTCAAATTTTGGTGTAACTGCCAAACAAAAGTAATACCAATCAGTACCAATGGATAGGCAATTAAGTAAGGAGCATAAGCTAGAGTAATTTTATGGAAGGCTCTAGCGATTTGCTGTTGAAGATTAGCTAATGCGATTAAAGGCACGCTCCACACGCCAAAAATCAGCGATCGCGAATGCTCTAACCCGTAATCTCTTGATAGCCACTGCAATACAACGGTGCTGAGTATTGCTGTTATTAAACTTGCAATTAGCGTTTGTTGCCAGCTGCCCCAAATAATTCCTCGCAAATGTCGCCAATCTTGCTCGAACTGGTATTTTGGGATAAATCGTAAAACAGCAGTTGACAAACCCAATCCAGCAAGAAAGGCAAGGGAAAGACTCAGGGCGATCGCATAATCGTAAATGCCGTACTCTGTGACTCCTAGCCAGCGGGCAAGCAAAACTTGAGATATATAGATCGTGCCAGCACTAAAAATTTGGACGCTCAACGCTGCGCCTGCACCGCGTACCAATGTCCTCAGCAAGTCAGATTGCTGGTGTTGTAGCCAAGATTCAAGTTTGGGCAATTTACACATTTAACTTAGGCATTTGCATTTATCAACCCCATCTACCTGTTGCAATAAGCTCGAATTTTTAAGGGAATTCTGTACCGTCAGCTTATATTGGAATTGTTAGCCCACGTTTAACTAACAGTTCATGCTATTGATGAGCCGTGCAAAGGTTCGAGCAGGTGCGGATACTCAGCAAAATAAGCTTCGAGGCTAAATGGCTGACTGCCAGTAATCTGGAGAACAGTGTCGCTGGTCTGTTCGAGTTCGCCTGCTGCGATCGCCTCGTAAGAGCCAAGCCATGTATCTACTTCCCAATCCGGCGCACCAAACGTGCTACGCCACTTCCGCCCCTCCTCTACCGATTCATTTTCATAGCGAAGCTCTCGTCCGACCAAAGCCGATAAACGCTTTGCCGTCTCGGTCATAGTTAAGGCTTCTGAACCAGTCACATCGTAGACTGCACGGAAATCGTTAGGACGACTCAAAACAGCAGCAGCCACCTGTGCGACATCTTCGCGAGCAACCCATGCTGCTGCTCCATCGCTAGCAGATCCGCGCATCACTCCCTCTGAGTCGAACATTTCTGGGATGAGGTCGAGATAGAAATTGTCGCGAAGCACGGTAAATGAGATGCCGCTCTCCTTCAAGAATTGCTCGGATTGGTAGTGGTCTTGCGACATCGGGAATTTTGATTCCGGTGATGCCCCCTGAAACGATAGATAGACAAGATGCTTGACATGGGTGCGGGTTGCAGCATCAATGGCGTTTTTATGAAGCAAGGCGCGTTCTCCTGGCTTTGCGTATCCAGAGATGATGAATGCTGAATCTACTTCAGCGAAGGCTGGGTCTAATGTTGCTGGCTCGGCATAGTCGCCTTGCACGACTTGACCGATAGATAGCTCTTGCGCTCGGTTTGGATCGCGAACCATGAGACGTAACGAGTGTCCTTTATCTGCCAACAACTCGGCAGTACGCCGTCCAACGCGCCCTGAAGCTCCTGTTATTAGTATCATTTTGCTCGACCTCCTACTCGTTTCAGTCTAGCAAGCTAACAAAATATCCTTACATTATATACTACAAATATACTACTCAAAGGCACTTGTTAAAAATGCCTGCCACTGAGCATCATACTTTGCTTTCTCTGCTGCCGATAGAAATGTAGCTGCCAGCGTATTGAGGTTTAATTGCCACAGTTCTTCCCAAGAAAACCCTTGAGATGCCAGCGTTAAATACTCGTTATTTAAATCAGTGGAAAACATTGCCGGATCGTCAGAATTGACAGTGCAGCAAAGTCCCGCATCTACCATTTGGCGAAGCGGCTCATCTACGGTAGCAGTACGTTTATATTTTTTCACTGTAGGGGATGAGAGAAGCAATTTGCTATTGCTTTGTTAGAGTGAAGGGAGTAGCCATACTCGCAATCCGATCGCCCCTCAGAATTATGTCCCAACAACCCGCACGTATTTGCATTCTCGGTGGCGGCTTTGGCGGTTTATATACGGCACTGCGCCTGAGCCAGCTACCTTGGGAATCGGCAAAACCAGAAATCGTCCTGATCGATCGCAGCGATCGCTTTTTATTTTCGCCCTTGCTGTACGAACTGCTGACGGGTGAATTGCAAACTTGGGAAATTGCTCCGCCATTTGTCGAACTCCTCGCCTCAACTGGGGTTCGCTTCTGTCAGGGTGAAGCAGCAGAAATCGATATTTACGAACAGCGAGTCCGGCTGCAAGATGGCATCGAAATTCCCTACGATCGCTTAGTCCTAGCTCTAGGAGGCGAAACGCCGTTAGATATGGTTCCTGGGGCTGTTTCTTACGCTTTCCCCTTCCGCACCCTTGCCGATGCCTATCGTTTAGAAGAACGGCTGCGACTGCTCGAAGCATCTACAGCAGATAAAATTCGCGTGGCAATTGTAGGAGCTGGTTACAGTGGCGTAGAATTAGCGTGTAAGTTAGCAGACCGTCTTGGTGAAAGAGGACGCTTCCGATTAATAGAACTGAGCGACCAAATTCTCAGAACCTCCCCAGAATTTAACCGCGAAGCAGCTACAGCAGCTTTAGATAAGAGAGGGATTTGGATCGATCTTGAAACCAAAATCGAGTCAATCGAAGCGAATGCGATCGCCCTGGAATATAAAAACCAAGTCGATATTATCCCTGTAGATCTCGTCATTTGGACTGTAGGTACGCGAGTTGCGCCAACCGTGCGATCGCTTCCCCTCAAACAAAATCAACGCGGACAACTTACGGCGACATCCACTCTGCAAGTCATAGACCATCCCGAAATTTTCGCTTTAGGTGACTTAGCTGAATGTCACGATGCCGCAGAGCAACAAGTCCCTGGAACTGCCCAAGCTGCCGTGCAGCAAGCCGATTACGCCGCATGGAATATCTGGGCTTCCCTTACCAACCGTCCTTTGCTGCCCTTCCGCTATCAGAATTTAGGGGAAATGATGACCCTAGGTATTGACAATGCCACGCTTACAGGTTTGGGAGTTAAATTAGACGGACCTCTCGCCGCGATCGCTCGTCGTCTTGCCTATTTGTATCGACTACCAACTTTAGAGCATCAGATTAAAGTAGGCATCAATTGGATTACCCGCCCCTTTGTGGAGGGGCTAGAAAAGAGCTGAAGAAGCAGCAATCAAGTCGCAAGTCGCAAGTCGCAATTCAACCCCATACCCTTCTTTCTTCACTACTCACTACTCACTACTCACTACTCACTTACAACACCTGAGTCAAGAGAAATGCTAATCCGGCACTGGCTATAGGTACGGATAGATTATCAATGCCGTACCAAGAAAAAGCTTCCAGACCTGTAGCGACCAGAGCAACTACAAAAGCCACAAACCAAGTTAAACCAGTATTACCTTGTACGGCTAAGAGAATTGAGCTACTAACGATGAAGCTGGCTAAAGCCATAGTTAAAGTGCCTTCCCAGCTTTTTTTAACTCCCCCAACCGTGTAGACGTGCTTGCCGTATCGTTGTCCGATCAAAGCTGCTAGTCCATCACCCCAAGTCATGATTAAAATGCCCAAGGCAGCAAAGTAGGGTTTTTGCACTGCCCAAAACCAAGCAACTAGAATACCGATACTAATCGCGTAAAAGAACGTACCCAGGCTTTTGCGTCCGATGCTATTGATTCCAGGTAGTATTGGCAGGCGATAGGATAATAAAGTGGTCACACCTGCTAAAACTGACGCTCCAATCCCGACCCAAGCAGGAATATTGAACCACCAGGCAAACAAAATGACATTGCCAGTACCAATGTGGACGATTTTCCGCACGACTTCAGAATCGCTATTCGCTAAACGGCTGACTGCACCTGCGATCGCCAGGACAATTCCCAGCCACAAACCTACCACTGCTATTTGCAGCCAGATGCTAGGAATTCTCGCTACTAGAGGAAAATTAGCAGTCAATGACTCGATCAAAACAGGCACGCAAGCTACTACATATCAAATGTAGTAGATTTGGGTTACACAATGAAGAGGAGCAGAGGAGCAGAGGGGCAGAGGGAGCAGAGGAGCAGAGGAGCAGAGGAGCAGAGGAGCAGAGGAGCAGAGGGGCAGAGGAGATTAAATTCTCCTGACTCCTGACTTCTGGCTCCTTACAAATGACCAATGACTAATGACATCGGAGGAAATTATTGGTGTTGAAAAGCGGATTAATTTGGCTAATTCGGGGATATCGAATGTTAATTTCTCCTCTATTTTCCCCGTCTTGTCGGTTTCACCCTACCTGTTCTGCCTACGCTCTAGAAGCAATCGAGCGTTTTGGCGCTTGGCGGGGTGTAATTTTGGCAGTACGACGGCTCTTACGCTGTCATCCCTGGCATCCAGGCGGCTACGATCCCGTACCAGAAAACAGGGAGTTATCAGTAGAAAGTGAGTAGTGAGTAGTGAGTAGTGAGTAGTTATGAGTAGTGAGTAGTGAGTAGTGACCAGTTATCAGTCAAGATAGCTTATGGCTAATCGCTCATTGAAAGACAACTACGAACCATGACCCATTACCCATTACCCATTACCCATTACCCATTACCCATTACCACTCATTACGGTAAGGTTTTTGTCTGCCAATTGTATAGACTCCTGGTGTTTCCTACTGGAAAACGGGCACGTCTGCGGATTGGGCGGTTGGTGCGTCTGGCAATAGCAGGAGTGACTCGCGGACGTATGGGACGCGATCGCCTCACAGTCGATCTCGCGGTACGGCTGGTTGTGGCAAGCGCCTTGGAACGATTGAGGCGGCGGCTGGGACGGTTAGTAATGGTTCTCGGTTTGGGTGAAGTTACAAGCGATCGCGGTGGGGGCGATTGTTTTGCTGCGGTCGTTTTGGGCGGCGACGGACGCGCGGTGTTTGAGGCTGAAGCAATTTTGATGGCTGCTTGTTGGGCGATGGGAGCGATTTGCTGTTGCCAGTAAGGATGACGGGTGACTTTTTTGGTTGCTTTAAAAACATCTTGCCATTTTCCGGCAGCGGCGGCGCTTTTTGCTGCTTCCCAAGCGGCACGGTTGTTTTGCCAATCTCTCTGCCACTGAGCGATCGCGGCTTGGGCTGTTTTATAGACGGGGTTCACTGGGGGAATGGTCTTGACTAAAGCAATCGCCTGTGGTAATTGACCAGCTTCGTAATCGGTTTTAGCTTTTTCTAGTAAACGGTTTGTCCACTGAGCGATGAGCGGTTTCGCCGTAGGATAGAGCGGATCGGTGCTGGGAATTTGACTGCCTAGGGCGATCGCCGCAGGTAAATCGGTGGTGGCTAGCTGCTGCGATCGCGCGAGGCGACACTGTTGCAGTCCAGCTTGAATCTTTACATTATTACTGTGAGCCGACGCTAGCTCGATACACTCTTGATACTTGCGCTCGGATTTGAGTGCGTTCATCTGCTCCAGAGTTTGCTCTGGATCTGCAACTGGATGCCAATTAGTTACATACATAGCTGCCAGGCTCGCCAATACAGCTGTGAGTGCTGCCCCCATACGGAGGTGCAGGCGGCGCTGGCGCGAGGGCATAGCAGTTGTTCGATCGGGGCTTACCAGTGCCTCAGCAGGCGGATCGGGTATGCGCTCTGGCACTGGAAGGGCTTGAGTGGCGATCTCGGTAGTTGGAGTCGCGTCCAGTGCTGCCATCGTCAGAGTATGAGCCTCTGCGCGCTCGGCGTTAACTTCATGCTCTATACCTTTGGGAGTACCTACTAGAGCGAGGTGTTTCTCGCCATGCGATCGCGCTGGATGGAATGAGGCTAGCGATTGAATTCCCATCACTGGTTGCAGCAATGTCGGAAAATTGGCAAGTTGTCTCAGGGCAACTAAGGCAGCTACCGCAGTTTGATAGCGATTTTTGCTGTTATAGCGTACCATTTTGCTCACGACTGCCCCTAATCCCTCGCTGACTTGGGCATATTGTCGCCACTCAATTTCGCCGTTGTCTGACTGTTCCATCAACTGGGAAGGATTCATCCCTGTCAGGGCTTGAATGGCGATCGTGCCGAGGGCATAAATATCGCTGTTAGGCTGAGGTCTTCCTTGTCCTTGTTCTGTGGGCATGTAACCAGGAGTCCCGATCGCGATCGTCGCTGGCGGGCGATCTTCTGGCTGCCCTGCTCTAGTAAATACCTGCGTCCAAGCTTGCTTGACCGAACCAAAGTCTACTAATACTAACTTGTTATCCACGGCTCGCCGGATGAGATTATCCGGTTTAATGTCGCGATGAATTGCTGCATGACCGTGAACGAAGACCAAAATTTCCAACACTTCTTGTAAGAGTTGGTAAACTTTACTTTCTTCCCAACGCTCGCCATACATTAATTCTTTGGTGAGAGTATGCCCGCGAACGAACTCTTGGACGAGATAAAATTCTTGGTTTTCTTCAAAATAAGCTAGTAGCCGAGGAATCTGGTCGTGATTGCCTAGCTGCTCTAAAATTTCTGCTTCTGTTTGAAACAATCTTCGCGCATTGTGAAGAAATTTAGAGTTAACGCTAGCAGGCTGTAAGTGCTTGACAACACATTGAGGATTTCCTGGTCGATGCATGTCTTGGGCTATGTATGTTTGACCAAAACCTCCATTAGCTAGTACTTCTACAACTTGGTAACGCCCGCCTAGCAACTTGCCTCTCATCGCCTGAATTCCCAGAAGGTTAAAACAATGTTACAATATTTACAATCTAATTACTTATTCCTACGGAGATAATTACGGATTTTTTCATGAGAATTTGAGTCTGTCTCAGGTAGTGTCAGCTCAAGTAATATAAGTCATCGAATATTACTGAGGATTCGCCAGAGCGAGGATTCAAATTTAACGCTTCCTTACAAAGATGACGTTTCAATCGCCTGAGTTCCTGAGATTAAGTAGGATTTTAAATCCAACGCATAAAAAATTACTAAAACGCTGTCAAGCCAGGTCGAGCAATTTTTTCAGTTGGCGTGGCGCTTTTGCCTTTCGATCGCAAGACTGTTAAAAGAAACTGTTAATAACAAACTGACTGTATGATGTCAGAAATTAATTTAAACATTGCCAGCAAATTAAGATTTGCTTACTGCCATTTAAACTTAGCAGACACGGGCGATCGAATTTATACCTGGTAAATTTATTCTTAGTAAAAAGGTAGTTCAGTTCGTCCACTTTGTCTAGCCTCTAGAGAATTTGACTCAAAAAAGCAAGCTATCTGTGTAAACTCCATTTCCAGGTTAACAATAATACAGCCAGTATCGTCCTAGCCCCATCCATGCTACCTCAGTCTCTAGTTTCAATTGCTACAGCGATCGCCTGTCAGTTATCAGTTGTCAGTTATCAGTTATCAGTTATCGTGGGGGCAGGTTTTGCCAGCATTCCTGTGAAATCACAAATAGTTCTTGAGCTAAACCCATCTGTACAGAAATCAGGACTCAGGACTCAGGACTCAGGACTCAGGACTCAGGACTCAGAAGAATTTAATCTCCTCTGCCCCTCTGCCCCTCTGCTCCTCTGCTCCCCTGCGTTCACTCCCTCAGCCCCTTCAGCCCCCTCAGCTCTCTTTCCCCCACTCACTACTCCCCACTCTCTACTCACCCGCCTGTGGCAAGGAAAATTCCAAGTCGATACAATTAGCGGCGGACATCGGCGAGCAGTTTATTCTGTAGCTTTCAGCCCAAACAGCCAGTTGCTTGCCAGTAGCGGTGGCGATCGGACGATCAAAATTTGGTATCTAGGTGCGAAAAGATTGTTACAAACCTACATAGCACATAGAGATTGGGTGAGTTCTCTGGCGTTTATGCCTGATAAAACCGGACAAAAAACGATGCTTGCCAGCGGGAGTGGGGATAGAACGGTTAAACTGTGGAATTTACGGCATCGAAGACTAATTCGTACCTTTGTAGGACATAAAGACTGGGTAAGTGCGGTAGCTTTTAGCCCGAACGGACGCACCTTGGCAAGCGGTAGTGGAGATAATACGGTGAGGTTGTGGAACCTCAAAACTGGAAAAGCTTTGCGCGTCATCAAGGAAGGTAGTGGGGTTACAGCGATCGCCTTTAGTCCCGATGGCAAAACTCTTGCTAGCAGTACTTTTTTCAACAGCGTCCAACTTTGGGATGTAGAAAGTGGCAAACTTAGCCGGACTTTTACCGGACACAAACGCCCAGTTTACGCGATCGCCTTTAGTCCCGATGGTAAAATCCTTGCCAGTGGTAGCAATCACGGGCAAATGATTCTATGGCAAGTTGAAAGCGGTAAATTGCAAGCAACCATCAAAGCCCACAAAAAGGAAGTGACATCGCTATCTTTTAGTGTGAATAGTGACACCCTTGCCAGCGCCAGCGGAGACAAAACGATTAAATTGTGGAATTCAGCCAACGGACAATTACTGCGAAGCCTATCGGATCACTCAGCCGGAGTCACCTGCGTCACCTTCAGTCCCAGAGGACAGACTTTTGCTAGTGGTAGTAAAGATAGAACGATTAAAATTTGGCGAGAAGAGCTGTAGAAGAGGGAGTCGGGGGACAAGGGGCAGAGGGGCAGAGGGGCAGAGGGGCAGAGGGGCAGAGGGGCTGGTGAGCAATTACCAATTACCAATTACCAATTACCAATTACCAATTACCACTACTCACTACTCACTACTCACTACTCACTTTCCACTAATAAATGAAACCCTATCAACAGATTCAAATTGCAGAGTGTGGAGAACCTTTAGTCGCAATTCCTTTAGAAAAGTTTGCTGTCGAGTCTCCCCATCCCTATCAACTTCTGGGTGCGCCATATCAGGGGCGATCGCCTTATTATTTACGACAAGGCGTACTCGATCGCCTGCTGCAAGCTCAAATTTATCTTCAGCAGACTTATCCCCAGTGGCGGATTCAAATTTTTGATGCCTATCGTCCGATCGCCGTTCAACAGTTTATGGTAGATTACGCTTTTAGCCAAGTCTTGCAAGCAGAAGGGTTGACTGTAGAACAATTATCCTCTACCAAACAGCAAGCTTTATGGCAGCAGGTGTATCAAATTTGGGCGATTCCTAGCACCGATCCCAAAACTCCCCCACCTCACAGCACGGGTGCAGCAGTCGATATTACCCTAGTAGATGCGGCTGGAATGACGGTGAATATGGGTTCTTTGATTGATGAGATGTCAGCGCGATCGCAGCCCGATTACTTTGCGCGTAGTGCCGATCCTGTAGAGCAACAATATCACGATCGCCGCCAACTTTTACGAGATGTCATGCTTAAAGCTGAGTTTACCCGTCATCCTGGGGAATGGTGGCATTTTTCTTACGGAGATCAAATGTGGGCTTGGTTGAGCGATCGCGCTGTAGCTTGTTATGGAGGGATCTTGTAGAGAAGTTACATGTATCGTCTCTACGCTACTCACTTTTTAACTGATACACTCCATAGTTATCGTCTCGATATAATTGAGCTAAAAAGTTGCAATTGGCATTGAAATTACTCTCTGTCACCACTTTATTAATTTTGTACTCGGCTGCTATTTGCTTTAAATTGTCGCACTGGCGATCGCTGGGAGATTCATAAAATGTTTGGGCGGCTAAATTTCGGCGATACCATTCTATAACTTCTACATCTTTGTACGGGTGTGATTTAAAGTTGATTAAGATCGGCGCGCCTGTATAAAGTCTAAATTTACGTAACTCTTGCTTTTTATTTGGTACTAGATAGATATCTCCTACTTGCGTCGTTTGCTTAACATAATTCAACATCGATATGCTTGGATCTTGCTCGGCAAACATTTCTATTTGCTCGTACAAACCAACAACAAACAACATAGATATTGTCGCCAAACTCGCAGCCATCGCTGCTTTTCTAAACTTTTTATAAATGTGGTAATTGAATAAATAGTCTACGAACCAAGCAACTATAATGCAAGTTGCGATCGGTACTAAAATCGCAGAAAGCCGCCAAGGAGCGATTAAAGCAATTGTATTGTTAGGATAAAAAATTTGAATAATAGTTAAAACTACAGTAATTAAAAAAGGAATAAATAAAACGCTAAATACTTTAGTATTTCTAATTAAATAAAGTGACAAGATCGCTAAGAAAACCTGGATATAGGCCGAAGGTTTACTTAAAAATATTTGGGGAATTGAATGGTGAGGAATTCTTAACTGGACGATAATATATTGAGATTTTGCCCAAAGTTCAGATGTAGTTGGTCTGAACTGAAAATACATATAACTAAATACTGGTAACAATAATAAAGTTGCTAAACATCCAACTGATAATACTTTGAGGAGGCTGCCTTCAATTTTATAAATAATAATTGCATATGCGAGACAAATAATTCCTGCACCCATTAAATAAGTAGGGTGGAAAGTTGCTGCTAATGCTAGACAGGCGACAGCGAGAAAATAATTTCGATGTAGAAATCGATAGATTGAGAAAATGATAAAAACACCAAAATTACATGGCTGAAAGTAAGGACCAAGAACGTATTGTTCTGCAACTCCATAGTGAATGGTTGTATCTGTGTCCAACTCAAGTGGATCGATCCAAATCCTAACACAATGAAGGGCGAGAACGATCGCAAAAAAAGTTAGATATTTGGCGCGATCGGTATTTATGTTAAAAGTGAGAGAAACAATACCCGTGATACTGTAAACGTATATTCCAAAAATGACTATATAATAAAAATAAAATAGATATTCATGTAAATAAGAATAAGTCGTTCTAACTAAAAAAGTAAAAGCTGGTAGCGGATCTATGGTATTTGCCAACCAGTCATTTTCTAAAAAGCCATAGCCAGCTTGCGCTAGTCCGTGTAAAAACTTCGTTGTTTGATTGTCGTAGTATAAAGGTTGTTGAGTGTAGGCAATTCCAAAAACAAAAGCAATTAAGAAAAATTTTCCTATTGATAAGAAATGCTTCCTTAAACTAGCTGATTCAATCTTCATTTCTACTTATAATAGCTTTTGTAACTTTCAGTTTGAAACACAATAGCATATGAATTGACTAAAATTGGAGTAGAGTTTATTGAGGTTTATTTGTATACTCTAATCGCCAAAGATTAGCAGGTTCGTACATCAATTTCAGTTGAGGCTCACGCATTCGTTTAAAATTATCCAGCATTTCATTTGAAGGTCTATATAAAAATATCTCGCTGTAGTTATTAGGAACGTAAAATTTTGCTCCTGATGCTGATGCAGACTTGATTTGGCAAGTATGACACTGAGGTTGAAGCTGAAATTTAACTTTTGGTTCTAATAAATAACTGAGAGATACGAGCCTACCCACTTTAGTATCGCTAATTAAAAGTGGTTTTTTTGCCTGATTGATTATTTTAGCAACTTGGGGATTGTTAGCACTACTACCCTTGTGCCACCAAGTCTCGGCTTGAACGCTTGCCATACAAGATAAAATACTTGCTGAGACTGAAATTAATAATAGCAGTTGCCAAGTTCTCTGCTGCCCACTCCTAAATGAATTTTCCAATTTCGTAGCTAGTAAATAAGCAACAGCAACTTGAATAGCTAAATAAGAGGGAATCAGGTAGCGCATAGTCAGCGATCGATGTCCTCCCAAAATTAAATCTGGTAAGATTAAAGCACCTGCGGGAACTGCGATTGATATGAGGATAAATAATGAAACTGGTTTGGAAGCTGTACGGTACAAAAAATGGAGCGAATATAATACTAAAAATAAAAATAATAGTACGATAATATTTATTAAATCGAAACCCCGTTCTAAGGGAATACCAGCAGGACTATTTTGATTCAATTGCCATTGAGCATCAAAAAAGATATAGCTAAGATTGAAAATCCATGTTTTAATTAAAGTTACTAAAGCTACAGCATTATCTTTATTCACATTACTATTAATTGCTGTAAAATTGCCCGCAACAATAACTAACCAAGGAATGAAAGCTAGCAGCACAGTTAAAACTGCCATATAATAAGCAGCGATCGCTTTGCTAAATGGTAAACTTTTTCTCAAGTAAAATAAATACAATCCGTGGGCGATCGCTACCAATCCAGTAAATAAAAATGTATATAATCCTACAATGAGGCTAATTGTGTAAAGTCTCCAACTTCGTCTGCTGTTGAGACGAATAGCATGTAATAACGATGCGCTTGATAGTAAAATTGTAACTGTCCACAAACTATACTGACGTGCTTCCTGAGCCATTAAAACATGAAATGGCGAGACGGCTACTAGCGCCATGGAAACCCAAGCCACTGAAGGCGACGGAAACAATTCTCTACACAGCCAGTAAATAGCAGGGAAGACAAGCAAGCTAATTAAAGCTGATAGACTTCTAATAACAGCAATTGAATCGCCAAATAACTTTACCCAAAAGTGAGCGATCGCGTAATAAACTGGTGGGTGGTGAAAATCTTCTGTAGCTAAAGATTGGATTGTATCTACCAGGTTTCTACCAGCATCGTGCTGGTACTGTTGCAAATCTTCTACACTGATACTGGGGTTAGCAGAAACTTGTTGAATTACCTCTGTTTCCGTATAGCCAAAAATTCGGAACGAAGTAAAAACTTCATCATACCAATAAACTTTGCGATCGAGATGGAAAAATCGAAAGCATATACCTAGCACTAAAATGCTGACAATTAAAAAATGCCATTTAGTAAATTTAGTCAATTGTAGGTAATGCTTCATGAGACTTATCTTACTATAGCGATTCTGTTAAGTTACGAACGCTTGTAAAAGTTATCATTAGTTATTAGCCATTTGTCTTTACCTGCATTTACATACGTAAACATCTCGTTCTCAATGCCATATATCTCCTTCTAACTATGTTGACTAAAATCGTATAAATAGACGAAAGCGCCATCTTTTTCAAAAGCATCGATCCGTTTACCAATACCATCGAGATAAGCTAAAACTCTTTCTTGTTCATCTTCCCATCGCCGCATATGGGATAATAATATCCAAACTCTCTGCTTACCGCGCAATTTTTCAAAATCGCTAGTATATCTCCGCCATTCTATCGCTGAAATCCCTTGTCCATCTTGACGATCTAAATCGTCTATACCTAAGATATAATCTCCTTCCTGGTACTCATATCTATTAGCATAATATTTAAACTGATATTCAGCTCGTTCGTGAACGTAAATAGTATCTCCTAATTGCTGATGACTTCTCATATAACCAAGAACGGGTTTAATTTCCTGTTTGGTATAGGGATCGAAGATTAAATAAGCAGCAGTTCCGATTGGTGGCACGAGAAGTAAGATTAAAATCAGCGTACTTACTTTTCTCAATATTTTATTAGGACTTACCCGTCGAATTGCAACTGTTCCTTCTCCAATTAAAAGAATAAAAAAAGGAATTAAGAAAAGTACTAATCTGCCATTAAAGGGATATTTCTGTAAATAAGCAGCGAAAAAAGTTACTACTATAGGAGCTAGTAACGTTAGTAAGATTGCTTTTTGTCTTAAAAAAAGTGAGGCGCAACCAGCGAGAAACGCAACAATAGCAATTCCTAGAAAGAGATCGGGAAGTCCTAGAGGAATGTGAAAAAACTCCACAAAAGCGTTAAATAACCAATTAAAATCCCAAATAGATGTAGGAAAAGTATCGCGTCCAGCCCAAGATTTAAATAAAGATTGATTGCTCGCTATATTGCGGATTGAAACAATATATGAAATGCAAAAGCTTGAGATCCAAATAGAGTAAATAGCTAAAAGCTTTAAACTGAGTGAGATTTTTTTTTGCAGTAAGCTAATTAGTAGGTAGCTCGTCCCTATACCAGCTAAAACAAAAACAGCGGGATGAGAAAACCAAACTGCAATAGCACCGATAATGCCGAATTTTAATATTTGTCTTATTTGTAGCTTTTGACGCTCTATACCGATTAAAGTAAAGTATAACAGAACTGCGATCGCCACATCAGTAGAATATTGTTTTGTCTCCGTAGCGAACTGAAGCCAGATGTGTACGGTAGAAAATAAAGTCAGTGCTACAATTACAGCTTGTTGCGATTGCAAGCATTTTTGAGCTAGTTTGTAGAAGATAAATAAACTGGCGATCGCCGCTAGAAAAGGAAATAATCTCAAAGCATATTCATTATTTCCAAAAACTTGCGTTGCTAACTTTTCTACCATTAAAAAGCCAATCGGTGCGCCTTGGTTATAATCTAAAGGCTGTAGTAACTCTAAATAAGATCGGTTAACTATATTTAATGCTAATGCTGCTTCATCGTGCCATAAAGACCGATTAAAAAGATATTGAACTAGCCTTACAAAAATTCCAAAGCCAATAATTGTGTATGGTAACTTTGATAATGAGAATAGAGAGAAAACTACTTTTTTACGATGAATTTTGGATAATTGAAATACACTTTGCATAGAGTTACTTTGACAATTAGTAGATGTTTTTACATCTAAGTTGTTACATTTAATGAGTTAAGCGATAAACAATTGCCTTGCCTGCAAATTGAGGTAAAGCCAACATCCGCCGCCAGCGCCAAGGTTCCTGATAGAGACGGTAAAGCCATTCCAAATGATTATTTGCCAACCATCCAGGTGCTCTTGATTTTGTCCCTGCCCAAATATCAAAACTACCACCAACACCAATCCAAGTAGCATTAGGGCATAAAAAACGGTTTTGAGCAATCCATAATTCTTGACGCGGCACTCCTAAACCTACAAAAATCAATTCAGGTTGCAGTTGACTGAGGGTTTGCTGAAATTCCACATCTTCTGGAGAAACGTAGCCGTGCTGCGTACCAATAATATTTAAGTCTGGAATTTGCTGTCGCCATGCTTCGGCGGCTTTAGCTGCTACCCCTGGCGCACCACCATAAAAAAACACTCGCGCCTCAGTATTCTGCAATAGAGACTCCGCTAATTCAATCCCAGGACACCGCCGTACCTGTTGGTGAAACAATAATTTTAGGTAAAGTACCACCCCCGCACCATCGGGAATTACCAACTCTGCTTTCTGGATGGCGTTTGCTAAAGCAGAGTTTTGTTCGGCTTGCATACTCATTTCCGCATTTAGCGTTACAACATGAGTGCCGAGTTGCTGCTGGAGGCGCGATCGCAACCAAGCCGTATAATCATCAATTAGATGTACTGGTAGCCCCATCACCGAATAAGGCTTTACTGCCACAGCCATAACCCTACCTGCGCCTCACGCGAAAAACTCTTTAGCAAGGCTACCTTATTTATGGGCAAGAGGCTAGTATGCGAAGTCAAAAGTCAAAAGCCAGAAGTCAAAAACTTTGCTGCACTAGGGTGATGAGAAAAATTGCATTCAGCAAAGCTGTTAAAATAGCTCCCATACTTACTCCCCGAACTACGTGCGATCGCATTTCTCAATTAAAATTACAAAGGCAACTTTCGTTTCCAAAATAGCAGATTCGGATTACAGGAAGTATATGAAGTATATATTCTGTAGAGACGCTACACGTAACGCCTCTACTTTAAAGAGGTTGTCTACTGACTGCGGCGTAAGGAACCATCTGCATATAGTTGCAGCGGTACTAACTGAACTTTACCATTGGTCATAACTTGACTGTAGACAATTTTTACAAACGGAGATTGTTTTTGATTGTATAGAAGTGCCATATCGATTACCTGCCTGTCTTTTCAGTAAAGCTCATGTCATGAAAAAAGCAATCACAGCTGGTAGCTACGTAAAACTACTGAATAATGTTGTAGCTAAAATTAGTTAAAGGGTTAAACAAGATACCCGATCGCAAAACCGAGTTTTGATGAAGATTGCAATAAATTTGTTGTTAGCAGTGGCGATAACTTCGTTCAGCTAAACGCTGCGCTACACTTCGTGAACGCTAACGCAGTTCAGTATTAAGAGTATATTTCCAGTAGAATACAAACAAAATCTTCAGATAGCTTATCGTTGTTCTACACTGCATCATCTACTTCTAAAGGATGAAATGTAGCGATCTTTGCTTTCTGTAGATAGCTTCACAACGTACTCGCCTGATTCCAGAAAACGCTAGACCATAAGTATGTATAAAACTGCCGCTCAGCTACCAGCACGGTTGGACTATTATTACCATCAAATTAAAAGTATTATCTTGTCTCGACAAAATCCCATATCTGGCTTGCTACCTGCAAGTACTGCGATCACTGCCCACGGAGATTATACTGATGCTTGGGTGAGAGACAACGTTTACAGTATTTTAGCAGTCTGGGGGCTGGCGCTAGCTTATCGCAAAGTCGATCCCGATAAGGGACGCACCTACGAACTAGAACACAGCGTTGTCAAGTTGATGCGAGGTTTGTTGTTTGCCATGATGCGACAGGCAAACAAAGTAGAACGCTTCAAACATACTCAGGCGGCTTTAGATGCCTTACATGCCAAGTACAATACTCAAACAGGCGATATCGTCGTCGGCGATGACGAATGGGGACATTTGCAACTCGATGCTACCTCCGTATTTCTGTTGATGTTGGCACAGATGACGGCTTCGGGGTTGCATATCATCTACACCATCGACGAAGTTAACTTCGTGCAGAATCTGGTTTATTACATCGGACGAGCCTACCGCACCCCTGATTTTGGCATTTGGGAACGGGGAAACAAGATCAATCACGGCAATGCCGAACTGAATGCAAGTTCTGTCGGGATGGCAAAAGCAGCTTTAGAAGCGATGAACGGGCTGGACTTGTTTGGCGTGGGGGGTAGCCAAGCATCGGTGATTCACGTTTTACCCGATGAGATTGCCCGCGCCCGCATTACGTTAGAAAATTTGTTACCAAGGGAATCTGCATCTAAAGAAGTCGATGCAGCCATATTAAGCGTTATCGGCTATCCAGCCTTTGCCGTAGAAGATCGACGCTTGCTAGAACGCACCCGCAATGATATTATAGTTAAACTCCAGGGTGACTATGGCTGCAAGCGGTTTTTACGCGACGGACATCAAACGGTGTTAGAAGACACCCATCGCCTGCACTACGAGCCGTGGGAATTGAAGCAATTTGAGCATATCGAGTGCGAATGGCCCCTATTTTTCACTTATCTATTATTAGATGGGATCTTTCGTGGCGATCGCGCTCAAATTCAAACATACCAAGAACGCCTGGAAAAGATTGTCGTCGAACGAGATGGGTTGAAACTGCTACCAGAGTTGTACTACGTCCCTAGAGAAAACATCGCCGCCGAAAAAGCAAATCCTCAAACTCGCCTACCGAATGAAAACGTCCCCTTAGTCTGGGCGCAAAGCCTGTATTTTCTCGGTCAAATGTTGAGTGAAGGGCTGGTATCAATCGGCGATATCGATCCATTAGGAAAACATTTAAACATCGGTCGCCGCCAAGAAGCAATGGTGCAAATTGCCTTACTTGCAGAAGATGAAGATTTACAAGCAAAACTAGCAGTTTACGGCATTGAAACCCAAACGCCATCGCAGGTAGAACCAATTCAAGTCCGTCAGGCGGGAGATTTATCGGCTGTCTACACTCAAATCGGACGCAACGACAAGTTAGGATTGACGGGAAGACCGACTAGACGTTTGCGGAGTTTGACGACTTCGAGAATTTTTCGGATTCGAGAGGAAACTGTAGTGTTTTTACCTTCTTTCCTCGATCCTCAACAATTCTATCTCACTCTGGATTATCACTTTTTAGTTGCCAGACTCAAAAGCGAACTTGCATACATTAAACACCATTGGAGCGATTTAGGGCGACCGACTGTAACGCTGATGCTAACTCATACCATGCTGGAAACTGAGAAAGAGGCGTTATTACCGCTAATGGAAGAATTGAGAAGCGGTATTTGTAACGGCGTTCACGTCAAGCTAGGGCGATTGCAACAGTTGATGCTAACTGCAAAAACAGAACGAATTGATTTCCTGCATGAATTAGATTTTACTCAGTCTGCGGTAAAAAATGCTGCACCTCGGTGCTACTATCTTGCTTTCCACCCTGAAAAAAACTTGCCTTTAGGCATTACACAAGAATTTCAGCTAGAATGCGAAACTAATCTCAGTCTATTATTGGCGCAATTGCGTACCTCAGACAATCTTTACGAGCAAATTGAATTATTGCAGACATTGTGCCGTTTGCGTGGCTTAGACTTCGATACTGGTTTTGGTGCTGAACGGGTAACGGTTGCCGATTTATTGGATGAAGTTTATACCAAGGCGGGAAACTTATGTTTGTGGACGATTGTACGTCGTGCAGCAGGTTTGCAGCAAATGATCGACGTGTCGCTTTCAGATGAGGTGACATCAATTTTAGTCAGGCAAAAACAAATTGCCGTGGGTAAGTCTTACAGCGAGGCTTCTTTGATTAGTCAGCCGATGTCTAATCAAGAAATTGGCGAAAAAATCGCTGAGTTTTGCGGTGAAGATATTCGCGATCGCGTTTTAACACAAGAAATGCTTAACTATTTAGGGGTGTTAATTCGTACCGAACCGCATTTATTTAAGGGATTGCTGACATTGCGCGTTGGCTATTTAATCCTGCTCATCACCAGCGAATTAGGACAAGAATTGGGGTTAACTCAAGATGAGGCTTACGAACATTTGATGCAACTCGCGCCATTTGAAGTCAAAATGCGCCTGCGTCAAGTTTTAATTGGTTACGAGGGGATGAATCATGTTTTACGCCAACAAGAATCGTTACACGTCAAACAACCAGAAAACGCAATTGAATGGATAATACCAGAAGAAGTCACAGATGAAGGCTTCTTCCCTCTGAGCGGTTGGCAACAGCAGCGACACTGGGATGGAGCAATGAATCGCGTACCGCAAGACTTTTTTCAACGAGTTTGGCGGTTGATGAAACACTCGAGAGGTATTATTATAGGCGATAAATTGGAACGTCGCAACCGTTTGGATAGCGAGTTAATTTTGGCAGAAATGACACCAGGAGAAAAAAACTTTGCCCTGCGTGTAGAGCATTTATTAAACAAAATTGAAGCACCAGAATATCGACAAGTTAACATTGAAACGTTGATGGAACTAGCAGCAATTTGCGATCGCAACCCCGATCTACAAATTGAAGAATACATCGTTTTAGACGTATTAATCGGTCATGCCGTGCGGTTAGCTTGGTTAGAAAAATTTCCCGAAAAAGCAGATCGTTACGATGAATTTAAAGCATCTGCATGGCGAGCTTTTTATAATTCCTCACCCAGGGAATGTGCTAGTGCTGTCGTCAAGGCATTCCGTTTCTTAACAGAATTTGGACGAGTTCAAGCAGCGTAGTGGAAGAAGTTGGAAGTCGGGAAATTTTAGATTTTAGATTTTGGATTTTAGATTGTAATTCTCCGCGACTTTCCCCCAGCAACGCCTGCAACGCCTGCTCGCGATCGCTCCCCCAGCTCTCTTTTCTACTCCCTATGATAGAAATTACGACTATTGCCAACGCTGCTGAATCGATATTGTAGTCACTATTACAAAAGTAATCTTCGATCGCAGGTACTTTAACTGAAAGATCGGCGTTGAGTTTGAAATTGGGGTAAAACGCTTTTTAAATGCAATTTTTAAATACAATTGGCAAGTAAATCTCGAGTTTAATGGATTGAGACAAGAGATCGCGTGTTTTTAACTAGCTAAATCTGTAGCGTAATTCCTACTAATTTCGCGGCTATTTTTGCTATTCCTGCACTCACAATAAAGACAACAAAATTCTCATGGTGTGAGGTTGAGGAACTAGCATAACTTTGCTGGAATCAATTTTTGGAGGAAGTCTTCGTGGCTGGTTTATGGTCATTTAGCGGTCGTCACCGCATCTTACACTTGACTTGGTTTGCCTTCTTTTTAACTTTTGTAATTTGGTTTAATTTTGCTCCCTTTGCAACAGCAGTAAAAAACGATCTGGGGTTGAATGAAGCTCAACTGCGAACTCTGGCTATTTGTAATGTTGCGCTTACCGTCCCCGCTAGAATTATTGTGGGGATGTTGCTAGATCGATTTGGAGCCAGACTGACTTACTCTTGTTTATTAATTTACGCCGCCATCCCTTGTTTAGCATTTGCCTTTGCCCAGAACTTTAGCCAATTAGTCTACAGCCGCCTGGCTCTTAGTATTGTGGGATGCGGCTTTGTGATTGGCATTCGCATGGTAGCAGAGTGGTTTCCAGCTAACGAAATTGGTTTAGCGGAAGGCATTTATGGAGGATGGGGCAATTTTGGCTCGGCTGGGGCGGCGTTTACTCTACCTACAATTGCCGCTGGGACTGCTTTTCTTGCTGGAGGTCAGCTAAACTGGAGACTGGCGATCGCCATGACGGGTATCGTCGCTGCGATTTACGGCGTAATTTACTTTTTCAACGTTCAAGATACGCCGCCAGGTAAGGTATACCAACGCCCTCCTAGCAGTGCTGGTATGGAAGTCACTACCAAAAAGGACTTCTGGTTTCTGCTAGTGATGAACATTCCCCTTGTGGGTGTTTTGGGTCTAATTACTTGGCGACTGAATCAAGTCAAGTTCATCGATGCCACGACCATGTACGTCGTCTGGGCGCTGTTGCTTGGTTTGTACCTGTTCCAGACATACAACATTTGGCAAGCAAACAAAGATTTGATGACAGGAGTGAAGCGATATCCTGCCGAAGACCGCTACAAGTTTTCCCAAGTAGCAAACCTGGAATTGGCGTATGTCGCTAACTTCGGTTCGGAACTAGCAGTGGTTTCCATGTTGCCAACCTTCTTCCAAAGGGGCTTCGGTCTAACTGCGGCGTTAGCTGGAGCGGTTGCCGGAACTTATGCTTTTATGAATCTAGCTGCCCGACCAGGTGGTGGCTGGATTTCCGATAAAGTTAGCAGCCGTAAGTGGACGCTAGCTGTCACGCTAGCAGGGACGGGAATTGGCTACTTGATTTTCAGCACTCTGGGTGCGGGAGTAGCATTACCAATTGTTGTTTTGATGACGATGATTGCTTCTTTCTTCGTCATGGCAGCAGAGGGCGCAACTTTTGCAATCGTGCCGTTAATCAAGCGGCGGGTTACAGGGCAGATTGCAGGTAATGTTGGAGCTTATGGCAATGTAGGCGCTGTCATTTACCTCACCATCTATAGTTTGCTGCCAGAAGGGGTGGTAGGCGATCGCATCTTCTTTCAAATACTAGGGGTGATTGCCTTGATAGTGGCTTGTTTGAATGCATTCTCGCTAAAAGAACCGACTGTTTCACATGAAGCGGAACCAGAACTAGCATCCGCCAAACCGCTTGCATCCTCCAAACGTCACTAAGTTGTTATTAGTCATTGGTTATTTGTTAAATCCCAACGATGCTATAAGCTCTCTACAATTGCTTGTCTCATCGCTCAAATAGGGATGCTATAGCTGTTAAACTCAAGTCTTTAAAACCTCATACATGGGGAGCAATTCGCTCCCTTTTTTGTTAGATATTTTGACGAAGAAGGAGACAGAAGCCAGAAGTCAGGAGTCAGGAGAAAAAAAATGCGCGTTATGGATTTAATGCCCGTTAAAAAGCAACAATTATGTTGAGATACTACGCGGCTTAAATGTCGAGGGAACCTCGACAACCGAAAAGCTGTACTACGAGACATAATCAGCTCACTTTTCCAATCCCATGTATTTATACATGGGTTACTTCTGACCGAGACAATTTTAGATTTTGGATTTTGGATTAAAAGAGTAATCCCCCAATCTAAAATCGCAAATCGCAAATCTAAAATCGGCAGCCCCCGATTTCAATCGTGGAAAAAAAAGATTTTTTCGATATTTCAAGCCCCTGACATAAGCGTCATGGGATGAGAGATTGGGGGTGGAATAATTCCTCCCCCAACTAAGAGCGTTAATCCAAAATCGTAAATCCAAAATCCAAAATCGAGTGACTCCTGACTCCTGACTCCTTTGAAATTTAACTTTTGACTTGCTTGGCAGATGAGATCGATCGCCACTTAGTCCTAAACTATTTGATGGTGTAGCTGTTGTTAGAGGTACTTGTGGAATTTCTCTTCGTAACCGACTTAGATAACACCCTAGTGGGTGACGATCGCGCCCTAGCGGAACTGAACCACAAACTAAGTCACCATCGCCATGTATACGGCACGAAGATTGTCTATGCCACAGGACGATCGCCCGTACTTTATCAAGAATTGCAACAAGAAAAAAACCTGGTTTCGCCCGATGCTTTGGTTGCGTCAGTGGGAACGGAAATCTATCTCGACGGTATCGATAACCCGTATACTGCTTGGTCGGAACAACTAAATATAGGCTGGGATCGAGATAAAATTTTAGCGATCGCTGCCCATTTTGCCGATCTATCTCTACAAGCAGATTCAGAACAGCGTCCCTATAAAGTGAGTTTTCACCTCGCTCGAACTGTAGCAGCAGAACTGTTACCCCAGCTTGATTCTGCCCTCAAACAACAAAACTTAGAAGTTAAATTAATTTACAGTACCGGAACCGATTTAGATATTTTACCCTTACGCGGCGATAAAGGCTTAGCAGTCAGGTTTTTGCGTTCTACTTGGCAAGTTTCCCCAGAAAAAACTGTCGTTTGCGGCGACTCTGGTAACGATATTTCTATGTTTGCTACTAGAGAAACTAAAGGAATTATTGTCGGTAATGCCAGTTCCGAGTTGTTGGAATGGCACGAAGCAAATCCAGGAGGCGATCGCTTTTTAGCCCAAGCCCGCTGTGCGGGTGGTATCCTAGAAGGCTTAGGTCATTTCGGTTTTTTGGGATGATTAGCTATCTCAAAGGTACAGTCGCCAGCATTATCAAAAGCAGCGGTAATCGCGTCATTTTAATTCTAGAAGTCAATTCTTGCGGCTATGAAATGCAAATTCCCGCCCGATTAGCACAAGAAATAACTGCTGGCGAACAGACGCAAATCTTCACCCACCTGCAAGTGCGAGAAGAACAGCCATCGTTGTACGGTTTTGGTTCTAGCGTACAACGAGACTTGTTTCGCTTGTTAATTAGCGTCAGTGGAATTGGTGCAGCACTCGCGATCGCGCTGTTAGATACTTTAAATATTGCCGATCTCGTCCAGGCGATCGTCAGCAACAATACGCAACTGCTGTTACAAACCCCTGGAGTGGGTGGTAAAACCGCCGAACGCATTTGTTTGGAACTGAAAAGTAAGTTAGTCAGTTGGAGTCAAACAGTTGGGCTAGCGACAACTACAGCCGCCGTACCTTTAGCCCCTAATATTTTAGAAGAAGTACAAGCAGGACTCTTAGCGGTTGGCTACAGCCCCAGCGAAATTTCTCAGGCGCTAACAGCCGTCAGTCAAAACGCCCTCGTACCCAAAAATGCCAACCCTGAAGAATGGATGCGACAGGCGATGACTTGGTTGAGTACTCAGTAAAGTAAGTTAAAAACCAATTCACAATTCACAATTCACAATTTCGCACTACTCCCCACTACTCACTACTCACCACTCACTACTCACTTTTTCTGCCACAATAGTCTGCGTATCACTCCTGGTAGGGCAAATATGCATGAGTGTGGCAAAACGTCAACTTCCTAGATTCATTCGATTTTTCGGTCGTCCTAGCCTTTCCTTACAACTGACAGCAATTGGCTTAGCTATGACCCTAATTTTTTTAGGCATAGCAATACTCGCTCCAGTATTTCAAGCTTGGGGATGGATTCAAAATCCTACGGAATCTTTGATCAACCCAATTCACGATCCACCTTCGCTCAAATACTTATTTGGAACGACGCGCCAGGGTTATGACGTATTTTCGCGTACGCTATATGGCACTCAGGCGGCGCTGCAAGTGGTAGTATTAGCCACAGCTTTTGGTTTAATTATTGGCGTACCGCTAGGTTTGGTCAGCGGCTATCTCGGCGGTAAACTCGATCGCGTGTTGTTATTTTTCATGGACACGATCTACACCTTGCCAGGACTGTTATTATCGGTAACGCTTGCCTTTGTAGTCGGTAGAGGAATCTTGAACGCCGCGATCGCCATTAGCATCGCTTATATTCCCCAATATTACCGCGTCGTCCGCAACCACACCGTTAGCATCAAGACAGAATTATTCGTCGAAGCTGCCCAAGCTATGGGAGCCTCAACAGGCAGAATTCTGACTCGTTACCTCTTTTTCAACGTCGTGCAGAGCGTACCAGTCTTATTCACCCTAAACGCTGCCGATGCAATTTTAACGCTGGGCGGTTTAGGATTCTTAGGGTTAGGACTGCCAGAAGACACGCCAGAATGGGGTCACGATCTGCGTCTTGCCCTTGAAGCACTGCCAACTGGAGTTTGGTGGACGGCACTGTTTCCAGGTTTAGGCATGACATTAATGGTGGTGGGATTGTCTTTACTAGGTGAAGGTTTAAACGAATTTATCAACCCCCGTTTGCGACGAGATAATTTGAGGGGCTAGGAGAACAATTCACAATTCACAATTAATTCCGAATTCTCTTCAGTCCCTAGCCCCCAGCCCCTAGCCCCCAGCCCCTTCTTATCGGTTATCTTTGATATGCCTTGTTCGTAAAAAATGATGATGAAAGACCCGATATCTTTAGTTGCTGCTGCTACTGGTGGTTTGATGCTTTCTCTTGCCGCTGCTAGTATTATTCATGCCGCACCCATGACTGCTTTGAAATCGCAGCCACATCTAAGCGTGTCTCATAAGACAACACTACAGCGATCGCTCGGTCAAAATAAACAAATTAGAGCTTGCGATCGCAATTGGCAACGGAATCAGTGAACAGTTATCAGTTATCAGTTATCAGCGACAACTCACTACTCACTACTCACTACTCACTTCCCAATGACCAATGACCATCAAGTTATCGGTATCGATTTGGGTGGAACGGCAATTAAGTTAGGACGATTTTTGCCGGATGGGACTTGCTTGCAATCCTTAACTGTGCTTACGCCCCAACCAGCCATACCAGATGCAGTATTATCAGTCATGGTAGATGCGATCGCCAGCGTCGATCCGCAACGGCAAGCAGTGGCGATCGGTGTCGGCACTCCTGGTCCTGCTGATGCGACGGGACGAATTGCGAAAGTCGCGATTAATCTTCCCGACTGGTATAACGTTCCTGTAGCCGACTGGTTAGAAGCAAAAACGGGCTTACCGACAATTGTGGCTAACGATGCCAACTGTGCGGGCGTAGGGGAGGCATGGCTAGGGGTTGGACGCAAGTTCCAGCATTTTATTTTGCTGACTATCGGTACGGGTGTCGGCGGGGCAATTATTCTTGATGGTAAGTTATTTATCGGACATCGCGGCGCAGCTGGGGAGCTAGGGCTAATTACCTTGCATCCCGATGGTTCGCCCTGTAATAGTGGCAATCAAGGCTCTTTAGAACAATACGTTTCGGTGACGGCAATCCGACGGCGTACGGGTAAAGAACCAGCTCAGTTATGCACTTTGGCTGAAGCTGGAGACTCGGACACCTTGCAGTTTTGGACAGAATATGGTAAGGATTTAGGGGCAGGTTTAGCGAGTCTGGTGTACGTCCTGTCGCCAGAAGCAGTGGCGATCGGTGGAGGTGCGTGTGCGTGTGCGGAATTTTTCTTCCCTGCAACGTGGGCTGAAATCGAACGTCGAGTTGAACCCAGTTCCCGTGAGGGTTTGCAGTTAGTCTGCGCTGAACTAGGCAATCAAGCGGGAATTGTCGGGGCGGCTAAATTAGCTTTGACGAAGGTTGAAGGGTGAAGGGGACAACAGTTTGGATAAAAACAACGACACTAACAGCAAAGCTTTAGTTGGAATAATTCTGGTTAGCGTCACAATTTTATTCGCCTGTAGCAGTTTACGACATGCCTTATTTCAATCGAATGCTTTTGACTTAGGGTATTTCGATCAGGCTATTTACCTAATCGCTCAAGGCAAAACCCCGATCGTTTCATTTTGGGGCTATCACTTTCTAGGGGGACATGCAGACTGGATACTCTATTTATTGGCTTTGCTATACAAGATTTATCCAGACATCCACTGGTTATTTGCAATCCAAGCAATCGCTTTAGCGTTAGGAGCTTTACCAACTTGGCATATTGCCCGTCAAGCTGGTTTAAAGGAGACACAAGCATTAGCAATGGCTGCGGTTTACTTGCTGTATCCCTTAGTCTTTAATCTCAATTTGTTCGATTTTCACCCAGAAGTGATGGCTTTACCCGCACTATTAGGGGCAATTTTAGCCGCACGGAACCGTCAAATGGGATGGTTTTGTCTCAGCATTATTTTCATTTTAGGATGTCGGGCTGCTTTATCGTTGACAGTGGCAGCAATGGGTTTCTGGCTGCTAGTTTTTGAAAAAAAGCGTTGGTACGGGGCGATCGCTCTGTTTGCAGGCAGTGCTTGGTTTCTCATCGCCACTCAAGTCATTATCCCTTATTTCAGACCTGGTGGTGTTGAAGCCGTCAGGCGTTATGCTTATCTAGGCAACTCCGTCTTAGAGATTGCTCAAAACATATTTTTGCAGCCTGGGTTAATTTTAGGCAGGATTTTCTCACTCAGTACGTTAGAGTATTTAGCTTTGTTAATATCACCCGTCATCTGGGGACTTTCACCCCAGCATTTAACTCCTCTAGTAGTTGCTATACCGACGCTCGTAATTAACTTGCTTTCCGATGCTCCAACTCAAAGAAACTTAGTACACCAGTATTCTCTGCCAATACTGCCATTTTTATTAGTAGCAGTCATTGCAAGTCTAGCAGCAGGTAAAGCATGGTGGCGAAATTCGCGATCGCTCGTTTTATGGTCGTTAGTTTTATTCTTAGCCTTAGCGAAGTACGGTTACTTTGGTTCAATTTATCTAGATTCACTAGACACTTGGCAAGCAACAAGGGAAGCGATCGCGCAAGTACAAACTTCAGGAGGCGTGCTGACAACTGCTGAAATTGCCCCTCATTTAACTCATCGGCAGTTAGTAAAATTCACCGACGTTAATTCCCCACCAACTAACCTAGCCCAATTCGATTATGTTTTACTCAACATCCGCCATCCTGGGTGGCAAAGTAATCAAGAGTTTGCGACTAACTTACTCGAACAACTCAAAACCAACCCTGATTTTGCTTTAAATTATCAGCAAGATGATGTTTACTTGTTTAAGGCTGTAAAGAATGGGTAATTGGTAATTGGTAATTGGTAATTGGTAATTGGTAATTGGTAATTGGTAATTGGTAGTTGGCAAATTCTTCACTACTCACTACTCACTCCTCACTACTCACTCCTCACTACTCCCCACTCCCCACTCCCCACTCCCCACTCCCCACTCCCCACTCCCTTTCTTCATGAAGAACGAGCTAAAATTTGCCGCTTGCATGTGGTTGCTAAGCCGTTTGGTAGTGATAACGGCAATGTTACTAGTTGCGCCTGCACTACCAGCACCATCAGGGGGTAGTACGCCTAATTTTGGCTGGGGGGTATTCTCTGCTTGGGATAGTGTCTTTTATCAGCAAATTGCTACTTCTGGCTATGAGGGAGATAATGTTGCCTTTTTTCCACTATTTTCTCTGTGCATTCGCGCCTTGATGTTGCTTGGTTTACCAGCAGAGGTGGCGGGAACATTGGTAAATAATTTAGCTTTTTTGGGGGCATTACTATTACTTTCTAGTTGGATTGCTCGGCAGCATGGAATGAATGCCGCTAGATGGAGTGCGGCGGTATTAGCTTGGTGTCCGCTGTCGTTGTTTGGTACTGTAGTCTACACGGAGGGGCTGTACTTATTGTGCAGCACGGCAACTTTACGCGCCTTTGAATTTAAACAATATGCTGGGGTGGCGCTGTGGGGAACGTTGGCAACGGCAACTCGTCCGACAGGAATCGCGATCGTCCCTGCTTTGGTTATTGCGGCTTGGCAAGAACGCCGCCAACCGATCGCCTATATTGCTAGCTTGGCAGCGAGTAGCGGTCTATTATTGTACAGCCTCTACTGTAGAATTTATTTGGGTGACTGGTTGGCTTTCGGTCGCGCTCAACAACAATGGAAGCGATCGCTCAGTTTTGACGTACAAGGTTGGTGGAAAATGCTGATGCAAATTGCGATCGGCAATGCCAACTGGAAATCTGGAATTATCCAAGATCCGTTACATCCGCTGTTGTTTATGACTATCGTTGTGCTGGGTTATTGCCTGTGGCGCTGGCGTAGCAGATTCAATCCAGTTAAAGTAGGCTACGGTTTTTGCTTCCTAGTTTTGGCTTTGTGGTTGCTAGCAGGCGATCCGTTACTGAATACAGTTGCCGTTCTAGGTGGGATCTACTTATTATGGCATCTGCGTCATCAACTCGCCTCTGTAGCGATCGCCTATGGTTTTTGCGGTTTGGGATTGCTCCTATTTTCTGGCAGTACTTCGTCTTTGACTCGATTAGTTTACGGGATTGTCTCCTTACCCATTGCCCTTGGCTTATTACTCTCCCGTTACCCCCGTTGGGGATATGTCACATTAGGCTTTTTCACCCTCTTACTCGTTTTATTCTCCATCCGCTTTGCCCAAGAACTTTGGATTGCGTGAAAACAGTTATCAGCGATCTAGAGATGTTATACGTAATGTCTCGATCGAGCAACCGACTACTCGCCACTCCGATTTTTAAAGCAGATTTCCAATAATATGCATTGACTTACCTCGATGTAACAAGTAAAACTTATGCCCTCAATCCAAGTTAACGCTAATATTAGCTGGGGTGGCGTGACTGAAAGGGGAGCGGATTAAGAGAAAATAAAACATAACACAGTCAGTCCTCATGCTCAATAATCGCAACTGATACATCGCAACTGATACAAAGAGTATGGATTTAGCCAATCTTGCAACCCAGTTGAATGCTGGGACGATTTTGCCAGAGAGTATCGTCCTCGTTACCCTCATGGTGGTTTTAGTTGGTGACTTGATTGTGGGTCGTAGTTCCTCGCGCTGGGTTGCTTATGCAGCGATCGCAGGGCTGCTTGGCTCCATAATCGCTCTCTATTTTCAATGGGATATCGCTAACCCAGTTGCTTTCTTAGGCAGCTTTAACGGTGATGACCTGAGCATAGTATTTCGCGGTATTATCGCGCTTTCTGCCGCCGTCACCATCTTAATGTCAATTACCTACGTCGATAAAAGCGGCACTGCTTTGGCAGAGTTTATCGTCATTTTGCTTACTGCCACTTTAGGGGGTATGTTCCTCTCTGGAGCAAACGAGCTAGTGATGATTTTCATTTCCCTAGAGTCTTTAAGTATTTCCTCTTACTTGCTGACGGGTTACACCAAGCGCGATCCCCGTTCTAACGAGGCGGCGCTGAAATACTTGTTAATCGGTGCTTCCTCTACAGCCGTCTTCCTCTACGGCGTGTCCCTACTCTACGGATTATCGGGCGGACAAACCGAATTAAGCGCGATCGCCACAGGTATCGTACAAGCTAATGCGGGGCAATCTCTCGGTCTAGCGATCGCCCTCGTCTTTGTCATTGCAGGGATTGGCTTCAAAATCTCCGCTGCGCCTTTCCACCAGTGGACACCAGACGTTTATGAAGGTGCGCCTACCCCAGTCATTGCTTTTTTATCTGTAGGTTCTAAAGCAGCTGGATTTGCCCTTGCCATTCGTCTCCTCTCCACCGCTTTTCCCTTACTTTCCAGCGAGTGGAAGTTTGTCTTCACCGCCCTCGCCGTCTTGAGTATGATTTTGGGTAACGTAGTTGCCCTAGCTCAAACCAGCATGAAACGGATGTTAGCTTATTCTTCCATCGCTCAAGCTGGATTCGTCATGATCGGTTTGATTGCAGGTACGGAGGCAGGATATGCCAGCATGGTGTTCTACCTCTTGGTGTATCTATTTATGAACTTGGGCGGCTTCTGTTGCGTTGTCTTGTTCTCCCTCCGCACCGGAACCGACCAAATTAGCGAATACTCCGGATTGTATCAAAAAGACCCCTTATTAACTTTGTGCCTCAGCATTTGCCTGCTGTCTTTAGGAGGTATTCCGCCCTTAGCAGGTTTCTTTGGCAAAATCTATCTGTTCTGGGCTGGTTGGCAAGCCGGACAGTATGGATTGGTATTGCTAGGACTAGTTACAACCGTAGTTTCGATTTATTACTACATCCGCGTAGTCCGGATGATGGTAGTCAAAGAGCCACAAGAAATGTCCGATGTCGTCAAAAACTATCCTGCAATCAACTGGACTTTACCAGGAATGCGTCCGTTGCAAGTAGGGATCGTGCTTTCCTTAATTGCGACATCTCTAGCGGGAATTCTCTCTAACCCACTCTTTACCTTGGCAAATAATTCGATTGCCAACACCCCAATCCTGCAACCAGTAATTATCGGCTCGACGGTGACACAAAGCCTTGCACCTGTCGTACCTAAAGAGGAGCTAGGGGCTGGGGGCTAGAGGAACCAGGGAAGAAAGCAGAGGAGACGAGGGGCTTCAGGGGCAGAGGAGACTAGGAGATTAAACCACTCCTGACTCCTGACTCCTGGCTCCTGACTCCATTCTTCTGATAACTGTTAACTGATAACTGTTAACTGATAAGATCTTTAAGGTTTCTGGAACTGTCATCAATGGGAAAGACTCGCGCACGAATCGCAATCGACGCTATGGGGGGAGACCACGCACCCGCCGAAATTGTTGCAGGTGCTCTGCGAGCAAGGGAGGAACTGGGCGTGGAAGTCATACTGGTAGGCGATCGCCCCTCTATTGAAGCCGTCTTGCCCGCTAAGACTAATCTCGGTCAGTTGGAAATTGTCCCTGCTGAAGGAACGATTGAAATGCACGAGGAGCCTTTAAGCGGCATCAGGCGCAAGCCCAAAGCTTCGATTAACGTAGCCATGAATTTGGTCAAACAAAAGCAAGCAGATGCCGTAGTCTCAGCCGGACACTCAGGCGCGGCGATGGCAGCGGCATTACTGCGTTTGGGACGACTGCCAGGAATCGATCGTCCAGCGATTGGAGCCGTATTTCCAACCATCGTCGCTAGCAAACAAGTTTTAATCCTAGACGTGGGCGCAAACGTCGATTGTCGTCCCAAGTTCTTAGAGCAATTCGCTGTCATGGGGACGGTGTATAGCAAATACGTGTTGGGTATTGCCGAACCTAAAGTAGGTTTGCTGAATATTGGCGAGGAAGAATCCAAGGGTAACGATCTCGCTCTGCGCGCTCATCGACTGTTCCAAAAGAACCCTAGAATTCCGTTTGTCGGTAATGCCGAAGGGCGAGATATTCTCTCCGGCAATTTTGATGTCATCGTCTGCGACGGCTTTGCTGGTAACGTGTTGTTGAAGTTTGCCGAAGCTGTTGGCGAAGTTTTGCTGCAAATTTTGCGCGAAGAGTTACCCCAAGGGTTGCACGGTCAGCTGGGAGTATCGCTACTGCGACCAAATCTGAAGCGGATCAAACAACGGGTAGACCATGCCGAACACGGAGGTGGTTTGCTCTTGGGCGTGGCAGGAATTTGCATTATCAGCCACGGTAGCTCTCAAGCACCATCAATTTTCAATGCGATCCGCCTTGCCAGAGAAGCAGTAGATAACGACGTGCTAGAGCGAATTCAAGGCTCGGTGGCGATCGCAGAAGAATGAGGGAGTAGGGAGTAGGGAGTAGGGAGTAGGGAGTAACAATTCACCACTTTCCACTGCCACTCACCTTATACGGGGAGAAGCATGGTACAACAGTCAGGGATAATTATTACAGGTAGCGGTTCCGCCACACCAGCAACCGTGTTGGATAACCAGAGTCTCAGTCAACTGGTAGATACGTCCGATGAGTGGATTAGGAGCCGCACGGGGATTGGTAGCAGGCGACTTGCTGCAACATCAGAGTCTTTAAGCGCGATCGCGTCTGCGGCTGGAAGAAAGGCGATCGCCATGGCAGGCATTACAGCAGCCGAGATCGATCTGATTCTCTTGGCAACTTCCAGTCCCGACGATCTTTTCGGTAGTGCATGTCAAGTACAGGCACAATTGGGCGCAAACAACGCCGTAGCCTTCGATCTGACCGCAGCCTGTTCTGGGTTCGTGTTTGGCATGGTTACTGCTGCCCAATACATCCGTACGGGAGTTTATCAAAACGTTTTACTGATCGGAGCTGATATTCTATCTCGTTGGGTAGACTGGGACGATCGGCGTACGTGCGTCCTTTTCGGCGATGGCGCGGGGGCTGTGGTAATGCAAGCAGACAGTCGCGATCGCTTGCTCGGATTTGAACTTAGAAGCGACGGTACGGAAAACCACTGTCTCAACCTCAGCTACCAAGGAAAGCCAAAACAGCTCATGGATGGCGTAGAGGTGACTCAAGGGACTTATCAACCCATCACCATGAACGGTAAGGAAGTTTATCGCTTTGCCGTGCAAAGAGTGCCTGAAGTGATTGACAAAGCCCTATTTCGCGCCAATCTCACCGTTGACCAAATCGACTGGTTGCTCCTACATCAAGCCAACCAGCGCATTCTCGATGCCGTAGCCGAGCGTTTAAAAATTCCCGCCCAAAAAGTCATCAGCAATCTTGCCAATTACGGTAACACCTCCGCTGCCTCTATTCCCCTTGCACTCGACGAAGCAGTACGCCAGGGGCAAGTGCAACCCAACCACATCATCGCCGCCTCTGGCTTTGGCGCAGGCTTAACCTGGGGAGCCGCCGTTTTTCAATGGGGTAGGGTAAGTGAATAAGATATCAGTGAGGAAAGGGAGTGGGGAGTGGGGAGTGGGGAGTAGGGAAGAACTTACCTCTTGCCAATTACCTATTACCCATTACCAATTACCAACAAATGACAAATGACTAAAACAGCATGGATATTTCCAGGGCAAGGTTCGCAAGCAACTGGCATGGGAATGGATTTATTAGAAATCGATTATGCCAAAGATAAGTTTGCCCAAGCAGAAGAAATTTTAGGTTGGTCTGCGATCGCAATTTGCCAGAGCGAAGATGACAGCCTATCGCGCACGCTCTACACCCAGCCTTGCATGTATGTTGTAGAAACTATTCTTGCCGATTTGCTACGACAACAAGGACAGCAGCCAGATTTAGTAGCGGGTCACAGTTTAGGCGAATATGCCGCGCTCTACGTTGCTGGCGTGTTTGAATGGTCGTCTGGCTTACGCCTGATTAAACGCCGCGCCGAACTGATGGATGGCGTTTCTGGGGGGATGATGGCAGCTTTGATTGGTTTCGATCGCGCTCAACTTGAAACCCAGCTACAACAAACGCCCGATGCCGTACTGGCAAACGATAACAGTCCCGCCCAGGTAGTCATTTCTGGCACTCCCGCCGCCGTGCAAGAGCTGATTGCGAATATCAAAACCAAACGGGCGATGCCCTTAAAAGTATCGGGAGCCTTTCACTCACCATTTATGGCAGCAGCAGCCAGTGAGTTTCAAGAAGTTTTAGCAGCCACAACCTTTAACACCGCGACAATTCCAGTTATATCGAATGTGGAACCAGTACCAACTGTAGATGCAACGATTTTAAAAGACCGCTTGTCTCGTCAAATGACAGGCGGAGTCCGGTGGCGCGAGACGGTGCAACGTATTGCAGAGGAAAACGTGCAACAGGTAGTAGAAATTGGTCCTGGTAACGTACTCACTGGTTTGATCAAACGTACCTGCCCCGACTTGAGTTTAGAAAATATTAGTGGCAAGGAATCACTCATGTAGAGACGTTGCATGCAACGTCTCTACACCAACCATAGAACTTCTCTATACCCGATTTCCGACTCCCGATTCCTGATTCCCGACTCCCCATGCCAAGAGAACGCGAACCATTTGCCAGTCTGCTGCTGTACTACCTATTTAAATATTCGATTGTCAGTCCGATGTTGCACGCCTACTTTCGGGGGCAGATTTTTGGTACAGAAAACGTTCCGCAGCAGGGACCGTTGGTGGTGGTAAGCAATCACGCCAGCTACTTCGATCCGCCAATTCTCTCTTCTTCTGTGAGGCGACCAGTTGCTTACATGGCAAAGGAAGAGTTGTTTGAAGTTCCTGTTTTGAAACAAGCAATTGAGTTGTACGGTGCTTATCCCGTCAGTCGTGGTGCGGGCGATCGCAAAGCTATCCGTGCGGCGCTTAAATGTTTAGAAGAGGGGTGGGCTATTGGCGTGTATTTAGAAGGAAAGCGCACGCCTGACGGACGGATTACCGATCCCAAACGCGGAGCCGCATTACTCGCCGCCAAAGCCCAAGCACCACTGTTACCAGTCAGTTTATGGGGAACCCAAGCAATTTTAACTAAAGGTTCAGCCGTTCCCCGTCCCGTCCCTATCACCGTCAGAATTGGCAAAGTTATTCCCCCTCCCAGTTCCACCGACAAGGAAGAACTACAAGCCGTGACGCAACAGTGCGCCGCTGCGATTACTACGCTACACGAAATGGGCAGATAGTCAGTTATCAGTTATCAGTTATCAGTTATCAGTTGTCAGTTATCAGTTATCAGTTATCAGTAAATTCTCACCCGCACGCCTACCTACACCCTACACCCCACACCCTACACCCTACATCCCACACCCTACACCCCACACCCCACACCCCACACCCCACACCCTACACCCTACACCCTACACCCTACACCCTACACCCTACACCCTACTCACTACTCACTACTCACTCCCCAATTAACGATAGACTGTAAAAATGTTGACACACGCTTAGATTGATGGAAGATTTAAGAACAGAACTAGCAGAAAGTTTAGATAGAGCTGAGTGGGAGTGGTTAATGCCTCACGCGATCCGAGATGCACTGGTAGTTGTTGCGCCGCAACTCGATCTGCTCGATGTTGGGGTAGCGATCGCTAATGATAATGTAACTGTGGTACAACATTGGATTAGTGAAGCATTAATTGCTAAACCTTCTACTCACCAGCTCTCTGATTGGAATAGCGATCGCGCCAGACAATTTAATACTCTGATCGTTCAACCTTACGTTCTCGTTCAAGAGTTATCTGCTGCCTAAGATAGGTGTCTGTTCTCAGTAGATCTCTTATGCTATCTCCTAAGCTGGAAATATATTTTACCTAAATAGCGATCGCACTTATGAAGCCAGGGATGCAAGAGCCACCGGATTTTTGGGAACGATTGAATAATTTGGTCTTGGTGCGCTTCTTGCTACTTTTTCTCTCTGGTTGGGCTTCTATTTTGCTTTTGGAATACTTTGAAGATGTAATTGTTATCTTCTCGTTTGCTGCTATCTTGGCTTTTTTGCTCAGCTATCCCGTACAGTGGTTACAAAAATATTTGCCCCGTAGTGTAGCGGTTGCTATCGTTTTTATCTTTAGTTTAGTATTAATTATCGCACTGACAGTTACCGTTGGTTTATCAGTAGTATCTCAGGCGCAGCAACTAATTAATAGTATTACTGCTTTTTTAAATTCTTTAATCCCATTAGTAGAAAACCTAGAAAGATTTTTACGCAATCGCAACGTTCAGGTAGATTTAAATGCTATCCAACAGCAATTGCAAAACCAAATTCTTTCAGGGCTGAGTGTAGGTTTAACTTATAGTTTTTCTACTATTCAAATATTTTTTACCAACTTCCTCAATTTAATTTTGATTGCCGTCGTTTCTTTCTTTATGCTACTTGACGGTCAACGACTTTGGGGATTAGTCCTAAAATCCGTACCAAAAAATCGCCGAGAACGATTTGAGCTGATCGTAAAGCGCAAATTTTCTGGTTTCGTGCAAGGTCAGTTAATTTTAATGTTATTTTTAACGACTTCTAGCTTTATAGTTTTTTTATTACTTAACGTGCCTTTTCCTTTAATTCTAGCAGTAATTGTCGGGGTTTTTGATGCAATTCCTGGAATTGGAGCTACTTTAGGAGTTGGCATCATTTTTCTAATTGTTTTATCCCAGAATGTCTGGCTTGCCTTAAAAGTGTTGGTTGCTTGCATTATTTTACAGCAGATTCAAGACAATTTAATTTCTCCTAGAGTGATGCAAGGTTCGTTGAACGTCAACCCAGTTGTCGTCTTTTTTGCCTTGCTTGTAGGTGCAAGGGTAGCAGGTTTATTGGGTGTTTTTCTCGCTATTCCCATTGCAAGCGTGATTGTCAGTTTGTTTGAAATTGAAGAAATGAAAGCAGAAGTAACTTAAATGTCACCACCATCATATATCCACATTGCCCTAACACCATACGAATGCTTAAAACCAAGTTTTTCGTAGAATGGGGCAGCACTGTCTATTGCTAGCAATATTTGCTGATGAAAATCAATGTAACGACTTTGAAGGCGTTTCATGATTTCTCGCCCTATACCCATGTTTTGATATGATGGCAACACTAATAAGTGGGAATAATAAACCACTAATGCTTTATCTGAAATAGCGTTACCAAGTCCGATTAGCGAATTTTGATGCCACGCCGAGATTACTGTTTGCGAGTTTGAAAGGGACACCAACAGTGCATCTGGCTTTTCTGCCGATGACCATCCACATTGGGAATAAAGATTGACTACCCGATCGCGAGGTAACTTTGCATCATCTCGATACTCAACTTCTTCAAAAACCATTGCTACTGATACAAAACTCGCTGTCTATTATATCTCGATCTTTGCCTTAACGAAGAGATAAAGCAACCCAACTGGTAATTAGTAATCGCTAGTTGACAAGAGGAAGTTTCTTCCCACTCCCCGATCCCTTTCTCCACTAACAACTGATATAAAGATTTTTAAACAACTGGATGTATAAAGGTAAAGTTCCGCGTCTTTAAATTCAGTAAAACATTTAACATCTATATTGATGCAGCGTTATCTCAATAGAAAAAACTCTTTCAACTGGTTGCGGGGATGCCTTATAGCTATTTTACTCTTAGGTATACTTTTTCGCGTAATCAACCTCGATCGCAAAGTTTTTTGGTTTGATGAGGGTTTTACTTCTCTAAGAGTTGGCGGTTATGTTATCCAAGAAGTAGTAAAGCAGACTTTCAACGGAAAAATTATTGGTGTGAGCGATTTTCGAGAATATTTAAGTCCGAATCAAAATCGCAGTTGGATGGATACAATTCATTCGCTAGCTGTAGAAGATCCGCAACATCCACCACTTTATTATTTAATCTTGCGCCAGTGGATGCAATGGTTTGGTAATTCAGTTACAGCTATTCGCAGTTTATCTGCTTTAATTAGTCTACTTGTATTCCCCTGCATCTATTGGCTGTGTCGAGAGTTATTTCCATTATCGCCGCTAACGGCATGGATGGCGATCGCTTTAGTAGCTATTTCTCCGTTGCACGTTCTCTATGCTCAGGAAGCACGGCAGTACAGTTTGTGGACTGTAACAATTTTACTTTCTTGTGCGGCTTTACTGCAAGCAAATCGCCGTCCCAATCTACTGAATTGGGGAATCTATGCCATAACTCTGACTGCTGCTCTCTATACCTTTTTATTTTCTGCTTTTGTGGCGATCGCGCACGGAATTTACATACTAGTCAGCAAGGGATTTCACTGGACGAAAACAGTCCGATTGTATCTACTTACAACAATGTTAGCATTAATTGCTTTTGCTCCTTGGCTGGCGATCTTAATTCGTAATTATGGTAGGCTACGAGATTCAACTAATTGGATTTCGGAAGCTAAAATACCTACATGGCAATTAATTTTATCTTGGGGGAATACGATACAACTCGTTTTCTTTAATCCCCACGAATTTAATATTATTACAGTACCTTTAGTCCTTTTTTTGTGCGGATATTCAATTTATTTTATCTATCGAAATTCTACCCAGTCTTGGCTGTTCATTTTTAATTTATTGGCGATCGCTGCTTTACTTCTAGCTATACCAGACTTCTTGACTAACGGACAAAGAACCCTACAGGCAAGATTTTTGATTCCCTGCTATCTCAGTATTCAAATTTCCGTTGCTTATCTCTTGACGAGAAAAATTACTTCACCATATTTTCCTAAATGGCACAAACAAATTTGGTCTTGGATTGCGATCGTCACTCTTACTGGTGGTATGTTTTCTTCGACTAAGATTGCTTATTCAGAAACTGCGTGGAACAAAGGTAAAAATCAAAACGATCTGGAAATTGCTCGAATTGTGAATCAGACTGCCAAGCCGTTACTAGTTGTCAGCAATTATCAATCTCTGTATGATTGTAATGCAACTTATTTATTTTCTTTTAGTCATTTATTAAAACCAAAGATTAAACTTTTACTAGCGAATCAAAGTAGTATTTCTATTCCTGACAATTCTTTCAGCAAAATATTTTTATATAATCCTTGTAGCTTAACAGAATTTGATTTTAAAGCCGATCGAGGGGTATTGAGATTAATAACTCGATTGAAAGCAAAACAAAATTACCAATTAAAACCAATAAACGTCGCTCAATCTAACGTCTTATGGTCGATTGAATTATCTCGGATAAAATCATCTCAAGAGCGCATAAAAAATAGGATAGGTATTGCCCATCCTACGATAAAATAAATTCAAAAGTGAGGTACAAAGTAACCGATCGCCTTCAATCGTACTAAATTTGACTTTTAATGTTATATTCTCTTGTTAAGACTTCAGAATATTCAATTGTTGGTTTGGTATCGCTTGTAACCGATCGCTCGGGAGTTGACGATCGCTTGAAAAGATTTTTACTGAAAAACTTAAAAATATAAAAAGGAATTAGAAATACCCAAAAGGTAGTTGCTATAATTAAAATTGTGAAGGCTAGGAATCGATCTTCTACTGATGGATTGGGTTGGCGGCGAAAGAAGGTAAGCCAATTGATTAAAAAATAGCAACTGCCAGCCAAGAAAAAACAGATTGATAGAGCTGTGGTAGTATTCATGCCAAAGTACGCGATTTCGGTTTATCTAGTATTCCTAAATTCATGAGATTGACTATTTTATAGTTATCATTCGCCACAATTTATTTCTTCATAGACAATGACAGCTCTCATGAAGATTTAGTAACTCAACTGAAATGGTTCTCGGCTCAAACTAACTATTTTAATAAGTTCCGATCGACCGCAAATTTGCCTATTTTTTACATTAGGTAAAATGACAAACTTAAGTGCGATCGCGGAAAACCGCAAGAATATTTATAAATCTCGATCGAAAGCAAATTCGATCTAATCAAGTGTTAACATAGTTGTGTTAAAATATTACCGAGTTGTATTAAGATACCAATACAACAACTTTATATGATTCTTAAGCCATCTGCCTACGGGTAGAGCTTGGAAAAGTCAAAAAATTTATATAGTTGAGTTTATTAAAAAGAGCAAGAGAGCAGGAGATGTGGATTTGCCCCTGATTGACTGACAAAACTATGAAGCAAAAGAGAAATTTCTAACATGGAATTCGCGCTCAAGGAATTTTCGGGCTTGTTTTTGATAGGAGATCGCCGGATCTGGAGCGACATCTCCACAAAGACAAATACTAGGAAACAACCTCCATCCGCGAGACAACAAACCCTTAACCCACTCCCAACCAAGACGCAAATAGCTGTTGCCTCTAAAAAAATGACAATCAACTAAACGCCGTTTACCTGTTTTGACAACTTCTTGTCTTTGAACAGTTAAAAATAATGTTGTAGCTGTACAACTTTTGAACGTTGATACGTCCGACATGTAATGCTCTTGAATAAAGAGCTGCGCCTCCCTTTTCCTTCACTTTTGTCAGTCAACCAGGGATTTGCCCTCTATTCTCTGTTGCCAAAAAATTACGATCGCAAAATGAGAGGCTGGTTGAGCTATTACTCCTAACTGCTGATTTGAAACACTAGTTCCGATCTAAGCAACGCACTTGTAGGGTACGCTAGGAATTTGATAATAAGATAAATACCACTTGACAAACTGCTCAAGTCCCACCTCAATAGGTGTATTTGGCTTAAAACCTACATCCTTAATTAGGGCATCAACATCTGCATACGTAACAGGAACGTCACCTGGCTGCATGGGAAGTAGATTTTTCTTTGCTTCTATTCCTAAACAATCTTCCAACACTTGAATGAAGTGCAATAAGTTATTGGGTTGGTTGTTTCCTATGTTGTAAATTTTATACGGAGCAATACTGTTACCTGGATTGAGTTCGATATCTGAAAGAGTAGATTGTGCTTGGGGAACTCGATCCAGCACTCGAACTACGCCTTCTATAACATCATCAATATAAGTAAAATCCCGCTGCATCTTTCCGTAATTAAAAACACCTATTGGTTGCCCTGCTAAAATTGCTTTGGTAAACAAAAAATACGCCATATCTGGGCGTCCCCACGGACCGTAGACTGTAAAGAAACGCAGCCCCGTGGTTGGCAAGCTATAGAGGTGGCTGTAAGTATGCGCCATCAATTCGTTAGCTTTCTTAGTTGCAGCGTATAGGCTAATTGGATGGTCGACGCTGTCGCTCACAGAAAACGGTGTTTTGGTATTAGCACCATAAACAGAACTGGAGGAAGCAAATACCAGGTGTTCAACACCTGAATGACGGCAGCCTTCCAAAACGTTGATAAAACCCATTAGGTTACTATCCGCGTAGGCGTGAGGATTGTTTAAGGAGTAACGTACGCCAGCCTGTGCTGCCAGATGGACTACGCGCTCAAAGCGATGCTCTGCAAATAGCTGAGCCATACCTTCGCGGTCTGCCAAATCTAGCTTGTAAAACTTAAAATCCGGTCTTGTTTGCAATTGAGCTAATCTATCTTTCTTCAAGATTACATCGTAGTAATTATTGAGGTTATCTAGCCCAATCACCTCGTCCCCTCGCTCTAGTAGGCGCTGACTCAAGTGAAAACCAATAAAACCAGCAGCACCCGTGACTAAAACTCTGACCATATTCTTCCTTGTGAATCTAAAAGAACTTTAACCCTGCCAAGTTAACCGATATGACTTCACGAGCTGAAGCAGCTTTGGTGCGCTTCGGGCTTGGCAGTTGAGAATACTCTCAACTGCCAAGCCCACTGTGTTATAGACTGAGTTTGAGAGCTAAGATGCTATTACTCCAGTAGAGATGGAATAGTTTTGGGTTTGACTGCGAGCAGATCGCGCCAGTACAAAATTACTGGGAACGAGATCGGTGAGAGTGAAAAAACTCAATAATTGCTGCACCCCTTGCTGAAGATTCCACTCACATCTAAGATCGGGGAAAAACTGGCTAATCTTATCAAAAGAGACGAACAGACCGCGATCGCTAGAGCTTTTTTTCTCAAAACTCAAACGTTCTACTTGAAAAATGTCTGCCACGATCGCCGCAACTTCTATCAGTTGGTAGTTATGGGCAGTGCTACCAACATGAAAAATTTGTTGGTAAACTAGACTGCGTGCTGCTTCAAGAACGCAAGCAATTGTGTCGCAAACATCTAAGACGTGGACGAGGGGACACCAAGAATGACCGTCACCAGGAATCTTGATTTCGTTAGTCGTCCAAGCCAGACCTGCCATCTGGTTTAGCACCGCATCGAACCGCATCCGCGGAGAAGCACCAAAGGCAAACGCCTGTCGCAAAATTGTAGGAGAGAAACTTGCTGAGGCGATCGCTTGTAGATCGGTTTCTACCAAAGTTTTATAAGTAGCATAGGGAGTGAGAGGACGAACGGGAGACTCTTCGGTAGTATAGTCCTCCCCACCCTCACCGTATACTTCGCATGAGGACAAATAAATAAAGCGGCGCACTCCAGCAGATTTAGCCAAGTTTGCTAAATTTATGACATCTTGATAATGGGCTTTACACGCGATTGCCGGATGTACGGATGGTATGGCAAATACTTCTCCCGTATGTATAACTGCCTCAACATCCTGCAAATCCGTCACAGCGAGCTGTCCGATCTGCTGCTGGTGCAAGCACGGAGAGATGACGCGATCGCGATGACCGATGCCAACCACCTGATGACCGCGCCGTCTGAGCCTAGTAACGAGCAGGGAACCTATGTATCCTTCGGGATCGGTGACGAGTACTTTCATATTGGCGTGCTATTTCAGAAATAGGGCAACTTTTAATGACGCGCACAAAAGGACAGGGGCGCAAGACCTTGCGCCCCTGCCAACACGTAATATCTCATCCAGATCGGAAATGCCTTAACTCAGCGTTGATTTCTAGGCGACTGCTACGGGAGTTTTGGCGCTAGGAATATTAAAGTAAGCGTTCTGTTCTGCTCGCAACCGATCGCACAATCTACCCTGCGGTAGTTCTACATCGTCGTAGGTGAGGACTCGATCTTTAGGAATGTCCTGCTTCAAACGACAGCCAACCGCCAAACCCATCGGCAAGAGATTTTGGGCTTGGACGACATCGGCATTCTCGCATTGTCCGTAGGTCATGTACTCGCCAATGCCATCGAGAACTTCTCCGGCTTTGAGATCGATTTTGGCAGTGGTAACAACTTCGACTACAGCACCAGCGATTGGAGACATGACTGGATCTTGACATAAAACCGCCCGCGCTACCGACAGGGGAACTTCAAAGTGGCAAAGATGGTAGGGAGTGTAAAAGCTGTAGAGAGGACCTTCACCTAGCTTATAAAGATTGAGGTAATGTCTTTGTTTCGGATCGTCGTGGGTTCCAAAGACATACACCCCAGGGCCAGGTTTAGCACCAACGGCATAATCGACGATACCACCTAACGCTTTTAATTGGTCTAGATCGTATTTAGCGGTCATTTCATCTACATGACCATCATGGTAGTAGCCTAACATGCCGCGCTTGGCAACTTGCATACCTGTAGCGTTGGCAACGATCGCCTGCTCGAAAGAAATTTTGGTTCCATCAGCAAAACTCGTCACCATACAAGGGTTCTGTCCCCACCGCTTGGCAAAACCAGCTTGAGTGGTAGGATTGCGGTAAGGGTCTTGCAGTCCTTTGATGTTGCCGCACACTAGCGGAGTTAAGCCGATACTCTTGACAAAACGGTAAAGGTTCATCTGCACGCCTGGTTGGTCGCCATCGCAGGCTGTAAGGATGACCCCAGCACGGTCGGCATAAACTTTGAGAATCGGACCGATCGTGCCGTCGAGTTCCGCATTCATCAGAATAACATGCTTGTGGTGGGCGATCGCGCTCATCACGACATGCGCCCCAAATTCTACTGCGCCAGTCACTTCAATCAAAGCATCAATTCCCGTAGCTTGACATAACAGCATTGCATCATCTGTGACTGCAGATTGCCCCGCTGCGATCGCTGCTTCTAAGCCAGATACAGTTTGCACGGCTTTCGCGTCTTCTATTCCCGCTTCCCGATAAGCGCGGATGGCTTGATTGACATCGCGGTTAAAAATTGCCACCAGTTCCATCCCTGGTACGGAATTGATAATTTGATTGGCAATTCCCCGTCCCATAAAACCAGCGCCAATCATTCCAACTCGAACCGGATTGCCTGCTTCTGCTCTTGCTTGTAAAGCGCGATCGACAATAATCATGAATAAACTTGCTCCTGTTGAATTTAATTTAATTTCTGTAGTCTGGCATAATTCAGCTCTAACAAATTATATCGAGCCGTATTACAAGTTTTGCGTTTTGTCAACTCTAACCCTCATCCTCTAGGAGCAAATTTTGCCAGCCCCTGTTGCCAAAAAGACTATTTATTAACCGAGCCTACAAATAGGTAAAATTAACACCGATAATAATTGGTTAATCATCGGTTACGCTCAATAGCACGTTAGTAGTTCCCCCCAGCCTTATCAGCAAATACGAACAAAAATGTCGCCATAGCTGTATTCCTTGCGAGAGAGGAAAGTGTTGGGAAACAAACTAAGAAACTTTTCTAAGCACAGCCATTCCTGAAACGCAAATAGGGATATTTTTCCTGATGTAACGTTAATACGCAGTTCTCCGAAACGCGACAGATAATCGAGGCAGGCAAGGGTTTTCTCGATACTGCGTTTTTGAAGATGGTATTCAAAGGAAAGCAGTGGGATTGATTGTGTTAGTCCTTTGAGAACTTCGTACTCCCATCCCTCAACGTCAATTTTGCAGTACTCCGGTTTCCCAATTTGAGCAATGGCTTGGTCAAGGGTGATTACGGGTACTCGTATACTGGCTGAGGCTTTACTGCCTCCCCCCCAGTTCTGCTCCAAGCTGGAATGACTGCGAATGTCATGCACGTACAACGTAGCTTCTCCAGGTTCTGCGCCAACAGCACGCTGATACTTGAATAGCCTGCTAAGGTAAGGGTTACATCGAGCTTCGAGTTCTTTCATACAACTAGGTTGAGGCTCGAAGGCTACTACTTTCGCACCAGCCTCAAGCAGTGCTTCAGTTTTCTTACCAACGTTTGCACCCACATCAAAGCAGAGACTGCCATGTTTCACCAGTTTGGAGTAAAGTGCCACATCCTGACGAAACTCTTTTAGCTCGGCTTGGTTCAACCATTGCCGATACAGTATTCTAGCTGTTCGGTATAAACCAACTGACAGGCAGAGCTGCTTTAGAGCATTAAGCCTTCCCACGCGCCTATATCCTCCGGTAATTACGTAGATGAACCGTTTTCTTGATTACTGACAGCTATTCCTCTACTGTTCTCTCTATTTCTCTTCTTCTCTCCATCTGTCATTTCAAGCGATAATCTTGAATTGCTCAAAACTCAAAGACGGCGAGTTATTAAGCGTAGCCAGCTTTAATGCTGAATTTGAGCCGATACCATCTCGGTCAAAGCTGAGTAGACCTGTAGCCGTATCGTACAAGAAGGTGGCACTATTACCTATAGGAGTTGGATTTGAGTCACTAACAAAGACACCAGTTATAGCATCAGTCAGGCTTAGAGAAACGCCATCTGCTAAGCCGCCACCAAAGCCAGCAGCAGAAATATTAAAGAAGTCATTCCAAGCAAAATCTGTGATGGTGTCGCCACCTTCACTGGGATTGCGGTATACAAAGGTATCTGCACCCCCACCTCCGGTGAGAATATCTTTGCTACCACCACCTTCAAAGACGTTACTACTAACATTGCCTATAAGTCTGTCCCTGTAGTGCGTACCGACAACATTTTCAATATTGATGAGAGTATCGCGTTCGACGAGGGCTTCGTACCATTTATCCCCCATCTTGTTGTATCCTTCAGCATTTGGGTGAATGCCATCCGATACTAGATCTTCAACAGTCAGGCTACCCCCTACGTCAGCAAAAGCTACCTTTTTGCCTTGGTTAACTTTGTTATTAATTAGATCGGGGATGAGAGCGTTAAAGTTTTTAGCATTGTTTGCCCGTGTCGTTCCTACTTTTTTAGATCCTTTTCTAGATCCATTTGGATCTTGAGGAGCAATTGAAGAAACTAAAATTTGCGTTTTGGGTGACTGCTCGGCGATGCGATCGATCAGGTGGCTCAGATCGGCAGACATACTTTTTAAGCTTCTTCCCGTATCGTTCGTGCCGATCGCCAATAGCACAATGTCAGGTCGATAGGTTTTTAGCAAACCACTATCGACTAGATCGGTAATCTGACCGATCGTCCACCCAGGATGTCCTTCATGGTCTTTATCGCCAAGGCGATCGGGTCCATTAGACCCCGAACCGACAAAATCTATAGTTAAACCATCAGCCGAAAAGTTTTCCCACAATTGAATCCGATAGGCTCCTGGATTTGGATCGACTGCGTGTTTGCCCGCTGTGATAGAGTCACCTAGGGGCATAATCTTCGGCTTTTTTAACGTTTCATATATGGGTATCAGAACAATGCCTCGATCTAGATTGGCAATGATACCCTTGGTTGCCTGACTGTAATCAGCTGTATTAATAGCCATAGTACCGTTTGTACTCAAGCTAGACCCCTACAGTTACAGTTTCAAATAACAACCGCCAAGTGGCATCTTTCTCTGATATCTCGCTCACAGGTAAAGGCCACTCAATATCAAGTGCTGGATCGTCATAGCGCAGACCGCGCTCGTAGCCTGGAGTATAAAATTCGCTCACCTGATACACAACCTCAGTCTCTGGTGTGAGAGTTTGGTATCCATGAGCAAACATCGCTGGTACATACAACGCTCGCCGATTTTCCGCACTGAGTTCCACGCCTAGGTGTGATAAATATGTAGGGGAATCAGGGCACATATCGACGATGACATCATAAATTGCACCCTGAGTACAACGAATTAACTTGTTTTCAGTTGCTGGGGCAATTTGATAATGCATACCCCTGAGCGTACCCTTTTGATAGTTGAAAGATAGGTTACATTGGGCAACAGTTGGCTTTAATCCATGCTCAATAAATTCATTCATGCAGAAAGTTCGAGCAAAGAAACCTCGACGATCGCTTTTGCGATCTAAGTCGATGATAAATGCACCTTTGAATTTTGTTTCTGTAAATTTCATAATTGTCTCCAGAATAAATTTCTAGCTATTTCCTACAGGTTAATAAGACGCTTCAATTGTTTGAAGCGAGCGAAACTTAGAAGAAAAAATGTCTTCTGGCAATCTTTTGTTAGTTTGTTTTAAACAGGGGCGATCGCTATATTTTCTGTTCAGCACTTGTAGGAATCGATTGTTGCTAGCAGAAAATCTATATTAAAACAATGCGATCGTTTGTTTGCCGATCGCTGCAATTTATCAGTCGATCTTTAAGAAGAACCTGAAGCAACCTCAGCTCGATCTTTTTGCAGCAATTCCCTACGATGTAAAGAAAAATAGATCGGCCATACAGCAGCTTTCACCATTTCTTTTGCCAAGTTATTCCAGTTTCTACTTAACCAAGCTCCCATGTGCAAATAGCAACGCGTTCGTTCGGACAAACCTAGAGGAACGCGATTGATAGAATTGAGATGTCCGAGAAAAACGCTCCATCTAGGAAACACGGGCTTTCCCTCTTTGGCGTTAGGATCGAACCAACTTGCGCGGAGATAGGGACTAACCATGACGCTTCTAGTAGAGCGTTGTGAATGCTCTCTATTGAAGAAAAGATACTCAGGAACTTCATAGAACTGACCTAGCAGTACCATTCTGGCGATAAAAACCAAGTCGGCTCCTGAGTAATCGCCTAAAAGTGGGGTTGTGGCAGCAGCACTGGTACGCATTACCCCATAAAGCTGCTGACCTCGATCTGCTTTAGTGAAAACATCAATTAAAAGGTTGCGAAAACGAATATGAGGCTGAAGCGAATTAGTTAGCAGTAGAGTTTCATCGTAGTTCTTAGCTAAAATTTTTCCCTGCTCGTCAATTAGCTTGGTTTTGGTATAGCACAAAACTACAGCAGGATTTTTTTCTAGCACCTCAATGCATCTTTCTAGAGCCGTGGGAGCGCATAAATCGTCATGGGTAGCCCACCTAAAGTACTCACCTGTAGATAATTCAAATGCGCGATTAAAATTTCTGTGACCGCCAATATTACGTTCGTTACGGTAGTATTTAATGCGTCGATCTTTGGCAGCGTATGCTAGGCAAATCTCTTGGGTTCTGTCAGTTGAGGCATTATCTGAAATAACCAGTTCAAAATCCTCATAGGTTTGAGCCAAAATAGCATCTAATGCTGCTGTAACAAAGCGATCGCCATTGTACACGGGCATACCAATGCTGACGCGCGGTTTAGTGTAATTCATTTTTTGTCTCTAGTCACTGACAGTACTAACATAGGGAAATTTAACTGCTGAAATAATGTACGGACATAGTTGATAAAAATTGTTTGCAGCAAAATCTTTAAGAAACGGCAAAATTCGTCAGGATTAGCATTGCTAAAATGACTTTGTCAGTGGAGCTGGATTGCGTTCGGAAACGAGCTGAGTAGAAGCAGCTTCTATCCCTTTTGTTGCTCCAGCAGAACCCATACGCTCTTTAATCCGATCTGCTAGCCGGATCGCTAGCGCCACAATCGTCAGCGTCGGATTTGATAGCCCACTCGTCGAAAAAACGGAACTACCAGCTACATACAAATTGCTGATTCCGTGAACTTGACAATGCTCGTTAACCACACCCTGTTTTGGGTTGGTACTCATGCGCGTGGTTCCTATATGATGGTACGAGCCTCTGAGCGATTGACTGTAGCTAGCATCGTGAAGCACAACTTCTAGCTGGCGAGAACTGGAACGAGCAAGTGCCTCCTCCAGCACCTGCTGCGATCGCAACAGAAGCGATCGCCAAGCAGCATCATCGTTAGTGAGTTCGATTTGCAACTGACCAAGCCCAGTACGAGCCAATTCCTCACCAACAATCTCTTGGGAACGTTGAATAGTATATTTGTCAATCGGACTCAAGCACCAGTCAAGCTGCACGCGATTGAGTCCTAGCTTGTCCCGTTCGCGGCTGAGTGTGATGCGGCTGTCAGGATTAGGAGCTTGCTCCGATATCAGGTGAGCCTCAAAGAATCGATGAGCAAATGGTGGTTGTTTGAATTTAAGTTTTGCCCAATTTCTGGCAATCCAAGGTTCAAACTTAGCAATGACTTTACTTAAGTCCTTCATGAAGGGGGATAAAGGTTCTTCGAGCCACTTGCCATGCTCAAAAGCTGCTAGCCACTCTGGGAAAACAGGTGCGAGTCTAATAGCAAAGTTGAGAATTTGCTCGTCTTCTTGGACTTTTTTGGATAGGGCTAAGGCAGTTAACAAACTAGTTGAACCACTCTGAATCTTGTACTTTCTGGTTGGGTACAAGCTATTGGGTTTTGCCAGCGTCACTTTGCCCGATCTAACGTAGGGATGCTCCATAAAGAATCTGCCCACAAGATCGTATTGATTCCCTAACCCATTGCTTTGAATTTTATTAGATACTAACAGCAGGCGCGGGTTTTCCATCCCACCGCAAGCTAAAATAAAAATTTTAGCTGAAACCCAGAATTTATTTCCTTCCAGGGATGCAACCCGCAGTCGCGTCACAGTTTGAGCAGTATCGTTTGTTTCAATGTCAATGACATTTGCATGTAGATAAATATTGATATTTGGCGATCGCTCAATTTCGGTTTTATAAACTTTACCAAAGCGCAAATGCGTTCGTGGCATGACCTGGAAAACATAGGGGACAAGTTTGTCTTCCAGAAATGGTAGGTTTAAACGTCCAAGACGTTTTAAATCATCTTTCCAGTCAGCAAAATCATACTTGTAAGCTCCTAGCCCGCAAACTTTTTGAGCGCGATCGTAATACGGGAGTAGCTCTGCTTTAGTAATCGGCCAGCTGCTGTAAGGCATCCACGGACGGTCGGCAAAATCAATTTCGTCTAGCGGGCGACAAGTCCCGCCCCAAAGATTGGTTGAACCGCCAAAATATCGAGTGCGTGACTCGCTTAATGGAAAATAAGGAGTTCCAACATTCTCACCCTCAGCAAGAGATTGCGTGACTTCGTCAAAATCTAATCCCCCACTTTCTAACAAGCAGACTTGATAGGGCTGACCGATTAATTCCCGTGCTATTGTAATTCCGGCAGCTCCAGCTCCAACAATGCAAACATCGGTTTCAATTGTCCGATCTGTAGGTAAATTACGTGCGTCGATAAACATATTTGTTGCTAAATGAACTGTTCGTCATTTAAATACTTTCAACGCACCCCGTACCGAATAATGGTATGAACTGGCTATGTAGAACCGAACTCCAGCCAGACCAATGTTAGATTTTGAATTGAGAGGCAAATATCTTAATTTTGCAGATTTTTTCCTTTCCTTAGAAAGAGATTGCTATTCACTAGACTTACGGCTGTCGATCGGTCGTGCGGGTACGCCAACTGCAATAGAATAAGGAGGAATATCGCGAGTTACTACCGCTCCGGCTCCGATGACGCTACCCCGACCAATAGTGACTCCATCTACCACTCTGACTCCACTACCTAGCCAACAATCATCCTCGATCGTGATTCCCTTACAAGTGACCCCTTGTTCTCTGATATTAGATGCGGGATCGTCAAAGTTATGATTGATGGAATAGATGCCTGTATGTGAAGCAATCAGACATTGCTTACCAATGCGGATGAGTTCGCCAGCCAAACAAGTATAGGGCCCAATAAAAGTCTTTTCACCAATTTCAATAGTGCCGCTACCATGTGCTTTGATGTCAACTCCGCGATCGAGATTTGCCCGCTTGCCAATCCAGATACTGCTGTCTTGTCCCAAGTTTTGTAAGCGAACGTTAAAATCTAGCTTAGCCTCCTCTCGGATAATAATTTTGTTGTCTTGACCGCGGTTGTACAGACGAACGCCAGACTCAAGCTTAGTCCGCTCGCCGATCGCAATTTTGTTGGTTTGGCTACGGTTATGTAAACTAATACTGGACTCAAGCTTAGCCCAATCTCCAATTTCGATACCGCTAGCATTGGTAAACTCAACACCTCGTTTAATTTGAACAGAGGAACCGATTTTTGCAAAGCAAGTACGGTATATCAGTCTTCTTAGGGCTTTGCCTGGTAAGGATGGTATCCAGGCAATTAGCGAAATTGCGGCAACTTCTTTCCAGCGAGAGTAGCGTGAAAAAGATAGACGGGCTGCGTCCATAATGGAATATGTTGGCGAAAAAGCTCGTGTCTTTAGAAGTGAGACAAAACTACCGTGGCTGAGAAGTTTAGATACACATCGAGCTAAACCGATTAGGCTACTTCTCGCTCGTCTGCCTCTGCTCGCTCTAAGCAAGCTCTCAATTTCTCGGTGAGGCTCCCGACATGGATCTCTTTGAGCATACTACCGTGATTGCCCGCAACATCGTAGATTTCCAATCCTCCAGCAGCCAAATCTCCCCAGCCATGTTGGGGATCGCGATCGTACCAGTCATCCGGTGTAGGAAAATCCCGTCCATAATAGTACCAACCCATAGGCGGCTCGTTAGCTCGGAATAGGGTAACTTTACCTGAGTAGACTTGAGGTACGTAAGTTTTTACAGCTCGCCGGATGCAGATCGTGACATACCGTCTTTTCACTTGGGGAGGCCAATCAAACCAGGCTAGCCCTAAACTCTGATAAAACTTGCAGCTCGTCCTGGAATATGCCCTGAGATAACTCTTTTTGATCATCTTTAAAGGGTGTTTGGGTCCGAATCGAAAAAGATTTCGCCAGTGGCGAGAGAGCCTCTGGCGGAATGGCACTGGTTTGAAACTACTTGGAACAAAGGTATCGAGCAAGCCTAGAAAAGCGACTTTCTCGCCTTGTTGCTGCAACTGTCGAGCCATCTCGAAGGCTACCAAACCTCCAGAAGAAAAGCCCCCCAGGAAATAAGGTCCCTGCGGCTGGAGGGTGCGTACTTCTTTGATATAGGCAGCTGCCATGTCTTCGATCCGCCACAAGGGTTCTTGTTTGCCATCTACCCCACGCGCTTGTAACCCATAAAAAGGCTGCTCCGAACCCAGATGACGTACTAAATGTTGAAAAGCAAGAACATTCGCACCATTTCCGTGTACGCAGAACAAGGGCGGTTTGTCACCATCTGGCTGAATGGGCACAAGCGAGATCCAGGCTGCTGACTCTGTTTCTCGATCCAGAACGCTAGCCAGTTGCTCCACGGTTGGAGCCTGGAGTAGGGTAGCTAGGGAAAGATTTTTACCAAATGTTTGCTCAATTTGAGTAAACAGGCGTAGGGCTAACAGCGAATCTCCCCCCAGTTCAAAAAAATTGTCTCTGGCACTAATCGGCTCGATGTCTAAAAGCTGCTCCCATATCTTTGTCAGTTGGAGTTCTGTAGAATTTCGGGGTGCTACATAGACTTCTTCTGGCTTGGTTTGGTCCAGTGCGATCGTTTCAGCAGGATGGCTCGTTTGACCCTGTGGGTTCAATTCCATTTGTGTCACGCTAGCTTGTTCTCCCTGTTCCAAGAATGTTATGGTTTCTCTTAATTCGCGTCAGATGCATTCTCAAGAGGCTGGCGATCGCCAATTTCATCTCATCTAATTCCGGCGTTTGAAAATATTTCCCAACGATTTGAGTACGCCACCAGTAGTGTTGTTAGTGGGTGTTGATGCTGTCGCCACTAAAGGAATTGGTTTGGCGATCGCAGGTACGGCAGTACTGCCTTTTTTGAGTGCTGCTTCGTTGGCTGCTTCATCGCGCAAAACTCGCTTCAACACTTTCCCTGTAGGATTTTTGGGAATTGCATCGACAAACTTAATCGTTTTTGGCATTTTGTAGGCTGCCATTCTTTCGGCGCAGAAAGCAATTATTTGTTTTTCGGTCACATTGCAATCCGGCTTCAGGATGATGTTTGCCTTGACAATTTCGCTCTTTTCTAAATCGGGAACGCCATAAACGGCAACTTCAGCAACTGCGGGATGTTCGTAGAGCACATTTTCTACTTCAGTTGGGTATACCTTAAACCCAGCGACGTTGATCATGTCTTTGGAGCGATCGACGATGTAAAAGAAACCGTCTTCGTCAACCTGTCCGATATCGCCAGTGTAAAACCAACCATTTTTGATCGTTTCGGCGGTTTCAAACGGACGATTCCAATAACCGAGCATGACGTTTGGACCCCGAATCGCGATCTCGCCTAACTCGCCTGGCTCTACTTCTTTGCCATTGTTGACGACTTTCATTTCTACATTTTCAATCGCCGTCCCAACCGAGCCAGGTTTATAAATATAGTCGTGGTTGTAGCTGGCACACGGCGATGTTTCAGTTAAACCGTAACCTTGATGAATCACCAGCCCGTATTTTTCGTACCACTTCTGAGCAACTTCTGTTGGTAGGGGTGCGGCGGCGGAAAAGTAAAACCGCACTGACTTGAGTTGGTCTTTAGGCAAATTCATATTTAGCAGTACCAGGAAGACTGTCGGTACGCCGAAAAACATCGTAATTTGTTCGGTAGTAACAGAATTCAGGATTTGCGTCAGATCGAAATTGCGGTGTAGTACGAGCGTGGCACAAGCATTGAGTCCGGCATTCAAAACGGCATTTTGACCGAAACAATGGAATAGCGGCAGATAAAGTAATATCCGATCTTCAGCCTGCATTCCACAACAATGTTGCTGCGAGTAGCTATTGGAAATTAAATTGCCATGGGACAGGGTAGCTCCTTTAGGAAACCCTGTCGTACCCGAAGTATAGACGATCGCCGCCGGAGCGTAGCGATCCATTTCCACGGCACGGGCATTAGGCGAAGCATTCGCCATGAGTTCGGCTAAGCTAGTTCCTTCGGTGGCTGTACCTTCGGCAATCAAAACGTGTTTGAGTTGCGGTAAGTCTGCCTGCGGGACATTTTTCACCAGTTCCCCTGTCGTCACCACTGCCTTAGCACCGCAGTCGTCCAGGATAAACTTGACTTCACTACTTTTCAGCATGGCGTTGAGCGAAACGGCGATCGCGCCCAGTTTCAAAATGCCCAAATAGGAGATGATAAATTCGGGAATATTGGGCAAAAATAAGGCAATGCGATCGCTGCGGTGAACGCCCAATTCTTGCAAACCGTTGGCGACGCGATTAGCTAACCGATCTAACTCGGCGTAAGTAAAAGTTTTACCTTCAAAAATTAGGGCGGGTTTATCGGGAAATAAATGACAACCGCGTTCTATATGCTGTGTGATGTTCATGGCACTGCTATCCTTACTTCAAACTAGACAAAACATTTTGCATTGCTGCCACAATCCGACCGCCAGCCGCAATATCAGCGGCAATGCGAGCAATGTGATCGTCTAGCGGTTGCTCGTTATCGTTGCGGATGTAGGGACGGTCAGCTGAAGGTGGGACTCCTACTACCTCGCGCACGGCTAGATACAACTGTCTGGTTGCAGGTGAAACACACTCGCTAGCATCGTAATGATCTGCTACCAGATGCGTCCGTAGGTCAACAGCTTGGACTCCAAACATCAGCGCCACAGCCATATATTGCTGGAAGATTTCAATCGATCGCCGTGCTAAATTGGCGGAAGCAAATCCTTGGCTGTTGATATTTTGGTTAAATTGTTCGGCATGGGTGGGATAGCGATCGGCGATCGAATTGCCATAGAAGGACAGTATGGGCATAATCGAGTTGCCAGTGATTTGCAGTGCCTTCAATCCCATGTTGACGCTGCGTTCTCGGTTGCCAACTAAAGATGGTGACAATCCGTGGTTAAATTCTGGAGCGACCAAAAGGGCAATTTGGACATCGATATGCTTGGCTAACATGCCTATGTGGTAGCGCAGGCGATCCATTCCCATCCCCACATACTGTCCCAGGAAATTGCCGCCGTGGTAGCTAGCTTGTTGTTCGGCATCGATCAGGGGATTGTCAGTGACAGAATTCATTTCCTGCTCGATTTGAGTTGTAATCTCTGCCAAGCCATCGACAATCGGTCCCATGTACTGGGGCAAGCAACGGAGAGAATAACGATCTTGAATCGGATCTCCACCGCGATAGTCGTGATTGCCATTTAACTCGTCGCGGATTAATAGCGAACCCACCAAGAGATCGAGCATCTGACTGGCTGCCCATTTTTGCCCAGGGTGCGGCTTGCGATCGTGAATAAATGGATGAAACGATTGATTTGTCCCGTACAATCCTTGAATTGCTAATGCGTGCGCGCCCATCGAGAGAGCCAGGAGGACTCTCGCGTCATAGACGCAATTTGCTGCAATCCCCGTCATCACAGAAGTTCCATTCATCATTGCCAACCCCTCTTTCGGCAGGAGTGGCAACGGTTGTAATCCCAGCCGATTTAGAGCGGTGGGAGCATCAACTTCTTCACCGTTGAAGTCAACTTTATAACAGGTATCGAGTCCGGTAATTGCACCAGTAATGTATGCCAAGGGCGTGAGATCGCCACTAGCACCAATCGAGCCAAATTCATGTACGTGTGGTATGACATCGGCATTTAAGAAAGTTTCCACGCGCCGAATCAGTTCGAGTCGAATCGCCGATGCACCATACATATGCGAATTAGCCCGCAAGAGCATCGCCGCCCGCACATCTGGTTTTGACAACTTTTGTCCCGCACCGGCTTTGTGATACCAAATCAAGTTATTTTGCAACAGTTGAGCAGATTCAGGCGAGATGACAACATTTGCCATCCCACCAAAACCAGATGTCACGCCGTAAATTGGCGCTCCCGATGCCACTGCGTCAGCAATGTACTCGCACGATGCCTGAACGCCTTGTAAAACATCTTGGCGATCGCTCAAGCGCACCTTAGCACCATGCCGTGCTACGCTGACAACATCATCTATGGTGAGGCTATTTTCACCGACAACGACGGTTGTATCGGCAACGTTAACTAAAGGCTGTGTTTTATTCGCCTGTAAATCTACTGCGTTCATGTAAAAATTCCTTACTAGGGGTCGAAGGTAACGAAATGTTGGCGTGAGAAAACTGCATCTAGCTGGTAAAACTAGACATATAAAAAAGCGCGAAATCTCGCGCCTTTACACACAAATTTGACTACACACAAATTTGATTAGACAAAAAATTTGACTACACAAAAAACTTGCCAAAAAACTTGACGAAGTAACTCAATCCAAAAAAGCAGTTAACTTTGAAAAGGCGACAATACTCCTAACTCACAGAGCTGTTAAACTGCACTCTTGGTGTCGTTTCTAACAACCCGCAACGCTATTCGTTGGGATAAGCAAAGCCTTAAGTTGTATAAATTACTTATAGCGAAAATTATTGTGTTTGTCAAATAATACTACCTCAATTACCTCAACAGACTGTACCAGAAGAACCGTTCACGCGGTTGGAGACTCTATAGGCTGGGGCGCTCCATTGCATTCGGAATCGTTTGAGGTTGAATCGAGCGTAGCAGTATCTGCATTTCTGCTCAAGGAAAATATGCCATGAGTATAGTCCCATATGAGGGCGATCGCAAAAATAGTAATTATCAGTACAAGCCCCGCTAGTAGTAAAATCAACAACATTGTTACACCCTTTTAGCAAATATTTGGTTGCCAAAACACGTAAACAGATCGCCACTAAAAATGCTGTATTGAGTTTGACCAATTGTTATGAAGGTGTCGCTGGAAAAACTTTTCCATCTTCGCCAACAAACGCGGAGAATTGAAATTTTTCCCATGTCCTCCGCCTCGGACAATTTCTAATGAGACTTCTACTCCCGCTTGCTCTAGCGCCTCAAATAGTAATTGACTTTGAATGAGTGGCACTATAAAATCGTCATCTGCATGAAAGATCGCAAAAGGAGGAGCATCTTTAGTGATGTAGGCGATCGGATTGGCTTTGATTGCTTTTTCCTGATTTTCTGCCACAATCCCGCCAATCAGCAATGCTTCGGGAGCGTTAGCGGCGCTGTGAGAGATCTTCCGAGGACCGTCATTGATTCTCAAGAAATCCGTAGGACCGAACCAATCGCACACAGCTTGGACGCGACTAGAAAAATTCTCCCAGCCCCCCCCTTCCAATTCCTTAACACCAGCAGTCGTTCCTAAAAGTGCCGCTAAATGACCGCCCGCCGACCGACCCCAGACCCCAATGCGATCGCAATCGAGGTGAAATTCTTTGGCGTGGGCGCGTAAAAAACGCACCGCACATTTACAGTCTTCAAGCTGGGCGGGGAAAATAGCTTCGTGGCTCAAACGATACTCGATACTGGCACACAAATAGCCTTGGCGGGCAAAAGGGAGCAAGAGTTTAAAACCTTCTTCCTTATTACCTTCACGCCAAGCTCCACCGTGTATCCAAACTAAACCAGGCATGGGTTCTGCTGGCAAGTTTCGAGGACGCAGGATATCCATTTTGAGCGGGCGTTCTCTACCCTGGGTAAACTCAACATCCTGAATATGAACTAAGCGTCTAGGAAATTGTAGCCTAAACAGCTGCAGCAGTTGTTTGGCTCCCCAAAACTTGAAGAACATAAACGACCGATCGCCCATAGGATCGCTCTCAGACTAAGTTACTACGCATGTTAATCGTGCGGGCAGGCACGCCCACAGCGATCGCTCCATCTGGCACATCACTAGTGACAACAGCACCTGCGCCCACGACTGCTCCTTTACCAATACGCACTCCATCTAAGACGATCGCACCGAAACCCAACCAAGCCTCATCAGCGATCGTGATGCTGCCTTTAGATTGTAATGGTTGCTTGCTAATAGGTTCGCCAGGTATCATGCCATGATCGTAAGGATAGAAAGCGCAGTTTGGTGCAATTTGCACGCCACGACCAATTTGAATCGAGCCTTTGTATGCTGAAAACTGACAGCGGAGTTGAATGTGCGTGTCAGCACCAATCTTCAGGCTACCACCTTTACCAGTCTCAATGCAGGTATCCTGATGGATGTGGACGCGATCGCCTAGCTCTACCGAACCGCCATGCTCAGATTGAAAAATCGTGACGCGATCGCCAATGAAAACATTAGCGCCAAGTTGCAAATTATTGTGGTGGATAATTGCATTGGGTGCAACGTAGCCTCTAGCGTTGTATCGAGCCAAATAACGTCTTTGCTTATAAGGCGGAGCAAACCATGTCGCCAGATAAGTGGCAATGCGCCCAAAATAGCCTAATCCGGCAAATTGCATCCAAAAGCGCGACCAGGTTCGGGAGGCAATGCCTTTCACTCCACCTAGCTGCCAGGTTTGGCGAATGCGAGTCCAGTTGAGTTGAGCTGAAGCAATTATCACAATCGATTGCCTTATGAGTAATTATATGACTGCTGGTTTAGTCTTTTTCACTTCTCGCTCAGCAACTGCTGATAGAGATCGACTAACTCATCGTTAAGCTTGTTTGAATCGTAATCTTCTTCTACGAGCTTACGACCTGATTCGCCCAATTGCGCCCATAATTGGGGATTCTCAATCAGATAGCTCAACTTCTCGGCTAGGGCATTTACATCCCGCTCGGGAACTAGGAAACCCGTAATCCCATCTTTAACTAGTTCGGGGATGCCGCTGTGTCGCGTGCCGATAACGGGCAAGCCCATCGCCATCGCTTCTTTTAAAACATTAGGAATGCCTTCTCGATCGCCATTTTTAGCAGTCACGCTGGGAGCAATCAGAATATGCGCTTTGTCGAGAATATCAACGACCTCTTGTTGCTGTTTCCAGCCAAGCAACTTCACCGTGTCACTCACATCCAGTTCTTGAATCAGCTGTTGCAAGTTTTCCCTCAAAGGTCCATCCCCAACGATCAGATATTCTAGGTTCTGGTTAATCTTCGCCAGTTTCGCCACTGCACGAATGCCGTACTCTATACCTTTTTTCTCGACCAAACGACCAGTAGTGACAATCCGAATCCGTCCATCGGGATCTGGACGACGAAGTGCAAAGGCAAACTTATCGCAATCGATCCCCGATCGCAGCACGATCGCCTTCTGCTCGTTGCAACCTAGTTTGAGCAGCTGGTGTTTGAAATTTTCACACGCTGTCAAGAAAAGGTCGCCTTGCTCAAATAATTGGCTGTAAACATTTGAACCGTACTGCTGAATATATCTGCTGATATCGAAACCACGAAACGACGTAATCAACTTACCCTTAAAGATACCAAGATGACGCAGCAACATCACCTTTTCACCAAGTGGTCCATACTGACAGTGGATAATATCGTATGGGTTTAATAGCTGTATCAGTCCTTGCAGCCCGCGCCAGAAATAATTTATCGGTCTTTTTGGCACAACGTAGTAGGTGCGATCGAGCAGGCGATATTTTTCCACATCTGGATGCATATTATAAGTGTCACCCAGTTTATAAGTGTAAATATCAACTTCGTGCCCGCGATTAATTATACCTACGATTTGATTCAAAATAAACGTCTCTGACAATAGAGGAAACTTTACTAAAATAAATGCTACTCTCATGTAATTTTCCCTGAATTTTAAGTATTTTGAGAATGTCTATGACAGCAGCGTTTCTCTGGCGTAATTTTCTGGAACACAGTCATTTTTAACTCTTGCCAAAACCTGACTCACAACCTCTTGATACTGAGTCATGCTGAATGTATTCAGTACTTTTTGGCGAGTTTGCTCCCAGTCCACAGGATAAGCTGCACCGTTAGCAATTTTCAGAATTGATTCAGCAATCGACTCAGGTGAAGGCTGGCAAACCCAAAGGTCTGTTTCTGGATTAAAGAATTCTGTCAAAGCAGGAGAATTCATAGTTAAAGTTGGTATTCTCATTGACAGAGCTTCAATCAGCTTATTTGGAATAGCATGGTATGCCTTATCGGTATTGCCGAAAATACCCAATGCTAGATCGCAGTTATCGACTAGATATTTTGGTAAAGAATCGTTAGCAAAGCTCAGATCTTTTCTCAGAAAAACATTTGTTTCAAGCTGCTCTAGCTGAATTTTTTCAATATACGTACCAAAGAAATCATTATCTATACCAAACAAATTGCATGTAAACTGTAATTCTTGTTTCTGTAAAATCTTTAGTGCTTTTAAAATGTCGTCTAGTCCGTGTAAAGGAATAAATGTTCCCCACCAGCAGATTTTCAATCCGCCGTCTTGCATAAAACTTCTGGTTGAAACTAGTGGAGAGGCATTAAATAGAGGAGATTTAAATATTTTCTGGCGATCGACTTTAATATCTAAGAGCTTTTCCCAATAATTCAACTCTCGATCCGATGCGTAAATAATACAATCAGGTTTTGTTAGAGCCAGTATATCTTTTTCTATCATTCTTTGAGCTTCTCTGCTGCCATCCTTTATCTTTTTTCTATCTCTTACATGCGTGTCATAAAGCAAAGTATGTATTTCTATAATTAGTTTCTTGTTGAAAAATGTTGCTATCCAGATACCACTCTTAATAAAAAGAGTGTTGAGTGGTGGCATATATATTACGTCAGCGATAGCAGCTTTGCTCAGCAACTCAATCCAACAAAATGCAGCCGCTAACATAAACTTGATTTTGGGTAAATATTTCATTTGCTGTTTGTACTTCGATTGTTTGTATCGCGGGTCTAATCTCAAAACAGCGTACCCAGAATCTTGTAAATATTTAATCAGTGTTTGGGAGCGATAATTTCTAAGCTCCATGTCTCCGTATAATAAAATTTTATTTTGCTCTGTAGAGGTTAGAGTTTTGATGTTCATAGCGTTAGTAAATTACAATCTTTTCACTGAAATCAGTGTATCATAATTTACTAACCAAAAAGTGTTAAAATTTACAAGCTTTTATCCCGATTCTCAGTAGTTGGTATGCATTTTTGCTTAATTTGAAAGCTTCAGATATTACAATTGACAGTTTGGATGAGTATATTTTCTTACACTCATCCAAAGACCTCAGAGACTTAAATGTACTCAATACGCAAGAACGTAAAATAAATAGATCTAGCTTGCTTGACCTATTGCTTCATGTTGCATTTGGTGATACTTCCAAAGCTTGCCGTGCTGTTGGAGTAATTCTTGATATTTTCCCTGTTCTACAATTCGTCCCTGCTCCAGTACAACGACTTTATCGGCACGGACAATCGTAGAAAGTCGGTGGGCGATCGCGATTACGGTGCGACCGACAGAAAGCTTTTCTAAAGCTTCTTGAATTAACTTTTCAGATACGGAGTCTAGCGCGCTTGTCGCTTCATCCAAGATTAAGATCTCTGGGTTACGTAGCAAGGCACGAGCGATCGCTATCCGCTGACGCTGACCTCCAGATAATCGGACTCCTCGTTCCCCCAGTTGGGTATCAAAACCATCAGGCATCTGTTGAATAAATTCCAGCGCGTTGGCGAGGCGAGCTGCCTCCACAATTGCCGCTTCATCGATCTCTTCAATAGCATAGGCAATATTGTTGCGGATAGAAGTATTGAAAATAAAAGTATCCTGACTTACAACAGCCAACTTGCGACGCAAAGAGCCGATCTCAAACTTTTGTAGATCGATGCCATCAATGAGAATCTTGCCTTCGGTTGGATCGTAAAATCGTGGAATTAAGTCTGCTAGAGTGGTTTTGCCAGCACCGGACGCTCCAACTAGTGCTGTCATCTCTCCCCGCTGAATGCTGAGAGTAATGTTATGCAACACCAGTTCCTCTGCATCGTAGCCAAAATCTACCGATACAAACTCAATAGCTCGCTGCAATCCACAAAACTGGAGCTGACCATTTTTGAAGTAAGTTTTGTCGTTTGTTTGCAAAAGCTCCTTGATATCTTCCATTGGTCCGAAAAAACTGCTGAGCTTGACTCTGGCTGAATCGAGCTGTCGCCGAATTGGGATCAAACGCATTAAGACATATAAAAATGTCAGCAATGTAGCTGGCTGTAGCTGTTTATTCGGAATCAGGACGGCGAATGCCATAACCAAAATACCCATGAGTATGAACGTAGCCGCCCCTTCCGAAATTGGTTCTACTAATGCCTGAGCCGATTTAGATTTAGTATCGGCTTGCACCAGCTGCGAATTTGCTTCGTAGTAACGCCTGCGCTCGAAGTCGTGAGCTGCAAATGCATGAACGGTACGAATGCCATTGATAAATTCCAGTGCTACGGAAGCAAACCAGCGCCCAGCCTTTGACCTTTCAAAACTAGCTTCCCTGACTTGTCCTAGCAGTGTTGATATCCCTACCGCGAGCAGACTAAACAACATGACTGTAACAATTGTCAGCTGCCAGGACAGCAAAAACATTGATACTACATAGGTTAGTAGAGTAGAGCCTTTGGTAATAAAAATGGTAATGACATCGAAACCTTGTGTTATCTGGTTAATTTCAGCTGTCAGGCTGTGGACTAAACCTCCAGTACGGATTTTTGTGAAGTAACTCAAGCTCAAGGCTTGAAACTGTTCAAACAACCGCAGGCGCAACTGGTAGGCTAGAGCAAACTGACAAATTAGGCTGTAGAGTCGTCCTAAATAGGTAAAGCTTAAACGTAAGAGGGTAGTTACTAGAATTAGGGCAAATATGCGATAGGTTCGCTCATTGGCAGGAGCGTTAACCCCCAGTATCCAAACATCGAACCAGTCCCACCCTGTTTTAATTGGTGCTGCATCGGAATTAATTATCCCTTGTAATAAGGTCAGGATAAAACCGATCCCAAATCCCTCAAAAGCTGCTGCTAATAACGTGAATACTACGGCTAGAGCTGCAATCCGCCGAAAGTGTTTGAACTCTCGCAAGATGAGATAGTTGTCTTGCCAGAATTTTGTTGCTCTCAGTAATCTGCGAATTGGTGTAGGAAGTTTAAAGCGCATGTAATTTCTAGATTTTGGCAGCAAAAATTATTTTTTAGCGAAGTGCAATTTAAGTTAGAGGAAATATTCAATTCTGGATTTGAGGATAGCCACGACTCGCAGCGTGGCTCTCGTGACCGTGCTGAAATACCCCAAAATTGATAACTTTACGATAAATTTCAACTAAGCGATCGTTTAATCGATCGATGTCGTAGTGCTTTTCTATATACGTGCGACCTGCTCGACCCATATCGGACCAAACCTGCGGATGCTCGATCAGGTAGCTTAATTTCTCCGCTAAAGCATCTACATCTCTTTCGGGAACCAAAAAGCCCGATTGCCCATCTAAAACGCCATCAGGAATACCGTTATGCAGCGTAGACAAAACTGGTAGACCCATAGCCTGTGCTTCTTGCAGAACTAGACCCTGACCTTCCTGGTCGCCATTAGCAGCAGTCACGCTGGACAAAACAAATATGTGAGCATTGGCATAAAGCTGAAGCAGTTCATCCTGCGTCATCCATCCCAATAACTTGACATTATTTGAGAGGTCAAGTTCCATAATTAAGTTTTCGAGCGATTCCCGCAGAGGACCATCTCCAGCAATTTGGTACACAATGTTAGGGTAGCTTTTCGCAACTTTCGCTACGGCTCTAATTGCATACTCAATACCTTTCTTTTCCACTAACCTAGCAACTGTAACGATCTTGACTGATTCACCAAGGTGGAGTTTCCGCTCTTGTAGGGTGTACTTTGATATGTTAAGCCCAACGGGTAACTTGACGAGCTTGTTCTCAGGACATCCAAGTGCTACAACTTTACCTCTAGTAAACCTGGTGTTAACTGTATGCAGATCGCTTTTTTGAAAAAGTTCTTTGTATACATCTGTACCGTATTGACGAGGAAGTGAAGTTACATCATGACCGTGAAAAGTCACGATCAATTTCCCCTTAATAGCTCCAATATCTCGTAATAAAGAGCCTCTTAAACCGTTTGTACCAAAGTGACAATGAATGATGTCATATGATGCTTGCTTACCGAGAAACGGTATCGCCAAGTACAGCAATGATAGCGGTCTAAAGTGCTTTGGATATTTAAAAACGTTCAACGATCGCAGCAAAATCATAGGAGCTTTATAGCCATGCGTCAGCAACAAGCCCAAGCTTTTGAACACCAATAAGAATTTATTTTTGGGCATCGTAGCATAGTAGTGAATGCGATTAATAAGAGAGTATTTGCTTACATCAGAATGCACCTTATGAGTTGCTTTTGGATCGCGAAGTGCGTAAATATCAACCTCGTGTCCTCGTTCAATTAAACCCGTAATTTGGTTCAAGATAAATGTCTGCGATACCGCAGGAAAATGCGTTACTAGTATTGCTATTTTCATGGTAGATGTGCCCTGTAGATTTGCCCTGATGGAATTGCTGCACGAGTAGCTCGAAAGCTTATCGGTCGAGAAATATGTTAACGATAGCGATTAACATTTCAGCGTTTTATATAGCTCGATATGTCGTTGCGTACATAACTCCAAGGAATACTCTTGGAGGGCGATCGCTCGGCATTGCTGACTCATTTGCTCGCCCAGATTTCGATCTTCTAGAAGTTGCAAAATGCCGTTACAGAAGTCTTGGGAATTGCCTGGTTCAGCCAAATAACCAGTGATGCCATGCCGCACATGCTCGGTCACGCCACCAACTTTGAAAGATACTACTGCTGTCCCACAGGCTATACTTTCCAATGCTACATTGCCAAAAGATTCAGCACGAGTAGGAAATAGAAACAGATCGGCAGCAGAATAGCAGATGGCTTTGCGGCGATCGTCGCTCACGTAGCCCAGGTTGATGGTTTGCATCCCCACAGTTTCAGCCAGGGCTTCACCACCTTTACCAAAAGTTAAAAGCACGGTTTCAGTTTTGAGAGATGCAGGTAAACTTTGCAGTGCTTTCAGCAGCAGATCGCCCCCCTTTTGAAAATTGTCCAGTTTCAAGGCGGCGAACATCAAAACTTTTTTATCTAATGGTATCCCTAGCTCAGACCGACATTGCTCGCGATCGAGAGGCTGATAAATTGCCGTGTCGATGCCGTTGGGAATCTGATAAATCGGGTAGCGGCTGAGCAGGCTTTGCCGAGCTATCTCGGTTAGCCATGTGCTTTTACTCACAATTGTCAAGTTGGAGTGGCTGTAAACCCAGTCTTTCAGTTTCCACTCCAGGCGGGTAGCATCCCTTTTAATACTTGGATTGGAATCTGGATAAGGGCACTTGCCGCAACCAATCTTCCAGCGATCGCAGTCATAGCTGAAAGCGCAGTGTCCGGTCATTGCCCACATGTCGCACAGGGTAAAAATCGTAGGTTTACTTTCAGTTAATGCAGGCAGTGCTAGGTAGCTAATGAATCCGCCATGAATGCCGTGAAAGTGCAAAATATCAGCATCTAGGTACGCCGGATGTTGCTTAATTTTGAAAGAACTCAGCCGATGAATATTATTCAGTCCCAGTCTTGAAGTGACTTGCTTGAGAATTTTTTCTAATTGCTCCAAGTTAGAGTGGTATTGCAGGACTTCTGGAGAATTAGTCGTTTTGAACTGGCACAAAATTTTTGAGTCAATACCAGCTTGTCTCAAGCCAGAGTGGAGGCGATACATCGCCACCGCGCCACCTCCACCAAACTCGCCGGAATCACTTCTCCACAATTGCAGAACTTTCACTACTAGACCTCAACATCCTAAGCGAGATAGTATTAGGCTACCGAACGGCGTGTTAAGGGATGAGTGAGGTAGTAGCCGTTTCCAGCTCTTTTGTTACCCCAGCAGAACCCATACGCTCTTTAAGGCGATCGGCTAGCCGGATTGCTAGCGCCACAATGGTCAGCGTCGGATTTGATAGCCCACTCGTCGAAAAAACGGAACTACCAGCTACATACAAATTGCTCATTCCGTGAACTTGACAATGCTCGTCAACCACGCCCTGCCGAGGATTCGTACTCATGCGCGTGGTTCCGATGTGATGGTACGAACCTTTCAGCGATTGCCAATCAATGTCATCTTCGCTAGATGGGACTGGAAACTGACCCAGCCCAGAGCGATTAAACTCTTGGGCAATAATCTGCTGCGATCGCAAAATCGTGTATTTATCGATCTGAGTCAAGCGCCAGTCGAGTTGCAGGCGATTGAGTCCCAGCCTGTCGCGTTCTCTGCTGAGGGTAATGCGGCTATCTGGATTGGGGGCTTGCTCTGCGATCAGAGAAGCTCTGTAGAAGCTAGATTTTCCTAAATGGAAGGGTTTGCGAAGACGCTTGGCAACGGCTCTAGCAAAAATGCGATCGAGATTGGCAATTGTTGTGCGTAAATCTGCTAAAGCAGGTGGTCTATTCTTGTAATTATGCCCTTGTATGATAGTGGGAAAATCTTGAGGCGCTTTTGTCTGTCGAATCTCTTGTTGCAGGCGCTCAAAAGCTTCGATCCATTCTTCCGTAAGCCGTCCCAGTTTAATGCTAAAATTGAGCACTTGCTCGCGCTCTTGTAGCTCCTTGGATAGGGCTAAACCTGTTGATACAGTCTCCTTACCAAGCTTGAAAACGCAATTAGTATATGCAGCTGGGTTTGCAGGCAGTATTTTGTCTGACTTGACTATTGGGTGTTCCATGAAGAATCTGCCAACTAGGTCGTATTGATTACCTAGTCCCGTGTTTTGGGTTTTGTTAGAGACTAATAGCAAGCGCGGATTCTCAAGTCCGCCAGCAGCGAGAACAAAAACTTTGGCTGCCACCCAAAACTTTTTACCGTCCAAACTAGCAACGCGCAATCGCGTTACAGACTGAGCGGTATCATTTGTTTCAATCTCCACAACATTGGCATAGAGATAGGTATTGATGTTTCTTGCCTGCTGAATCTCTGCTCTATAAGCCTTGCCAAAGCGTACGTGTGTTGGCGGGATCACCTGCCAAATATAAGTGGCAATCCGATCTCCTAGACATGGGACTTGTTGACCTATGGCATCTTTCCAGTAGGCAAAATCGTACTCATAAGCTCCGAGATTACAGGCTTTATTGGCGCGCTTGTAGTATGGATCTAGCTCGGCTTTGGTAATAGGCCAACCACTATAAGGCATCCACGGGCGATCTTCAAAATCAATTTCGTCCAGGGGTCGGCTCCATCCACCCCAAAGATTGGTGGAACCGCCGAGATAACGAGTGCGTGTCTCTTTTATTGGGTAATATGGTGTCCCAGTAATTTCGCCCGTACAGAGAGATTGCGTGTTTTCGTCTAAGTCTAATCCCCCACTTTCCAGCAGGCAGACTTGATAGGGTTGGTCGCTCAATTCTCTTGCTAGGGTAATTCCCGCCGCTCCAGCCCCAATGATACAAATATCAGTTTCGACAAGTGTGTCTTCTGGTAATGTCCGCGTGTCAATGAACATAATTAATTAAGCAGTAAAATGACAAATTCAACAGATGATGTCTGAGGAGAAAAAGAGTACTAGGCGAATAGAATTCACGTCTCTTATTTCTGAGGAAAATGTGATTTTTCCAAGCAGGTAAGCTTATTTCCAGAAGAAATTGCGATCGATTTGCTGAGTGTAAATGAGATACTCCAGCTGCTTCAAACGAGTAAAGCCTCTAAATGAAAAAGTATCAGCAGACATATCGATTTGAGTAAACAAATCGAACAACTGTTGGGCGGCGCGAGGTGCATTCCACTCGCATTTGAACCCTGGTAATGTCCGGTTAATTTTTTCAAAAGAAACGCGATAGCTGCGGTTATCTGCACCATTGTCCCCAAAGCTCAACTTGCATCCTTTGAAAGTCTCAGCAACAATCTGGGCAATTTCTTTCACTTGATAATTGTGAGCAGTATCGCCTACATTGAAAATTTGGTTATGAATAATGTCGCGTGGAGCTTCGAGCGAGCAAACAATTGCCTTACAGATATCCAGGACGTGAACCAGCGGTCGCCAAGGAGTACCATCACTCGTCATCTTGATTTCTTTGGTAGTCCAAGCTAGCCCTGCTAAATTATTCAAAACGATATCAAAGCGCATCCGAGGAGAAGCACCAAAAGCTGTGGCATTTCGCATAAACGTAGGTGAGAAACTATCGTCAGCCATTTGCTTGACATCTCGCTCTACCAGAGTTTTACATTCTGCATAGGCTGTTTGCGGATTGACAGGGGATGCTTCAGTCACATCCTCGCCAGTTGCAACACCGTAGACACTGCACGAAGACATATAAACAAAGCGACGTACGCCAGCTGCTTTAGCCAAGGAAGCTAAGCGCACGGAACCTTTATGGTTGATGTCATAGGTGATGTTGGGAGATAGTTGTCCGGCTGGATCGTTGGACAGCTCAGCCATATGGACGATCGCCTCGACACCTTGCAGATCTCCAACCGTAATATGCCGAATATCTTTGTTGAGAGTTTTAGCAGTCAGCTCAGTACCGTTGTACAGCCAACCAACCTTATAAAATCCTGTATCCACTCCGATAACTTCGTGTCCGCGTTGCATCAAGAGCGGGGCTAGCAACGAACCAATATAGCCTTCAGTCCCAGTGACGAGTATTTTCATGAATGTCTTTATGGGAGGAAATTTTCACGCTTTGGCGATCGCCTGTTGAGTTTGAGCCGCAGGAGTCTCCAACATCTGCTCGATCAGCGATCGCAACTTGGCTACGTCCACTGTCATACCTTTGTACTGATCGTACTGCTTCCTAACATCAACATTGGGGTTTGACGCAAGGCATCCATAGCGAAAACCTAGTGCCTTCGCTAGCACAAAATATGCCGGAGTACCATAGGAGGAAAAAAGTTCGATCGCGTTTAAGTTATTGCCAAATATTATATTTGCCAGACCAGCACCGTGAGGCGCAACAACTATTTCTGCTTGAGAAAATAATCTAACTTGGTCTGAAAAGCTCAGGTGTTCCGGTGTATATGCAACAAATCCTAGCGATGACAAAACTTCTTGCAGAGCATCTTCATTAATTATGTTACGTCCTGCTTTTTTTGGTCGTGAAATGTACACCCTTGGTGAAAACTTTTTACCATCCGCAGCGGGAAGATTGCTCAATATGCGCTGACGCAACCACTGACAAGCTGAGGGGTGTGGCACTTGGAGCCGAGTACGAAAAGATGGTACTACTAATCGTCTAACTTGTACCCTAGACTTATTCCATAGCATGTAATCTCCAGGTTCGTATCCTAAAAGTCTGAGGGATTCTACTTTCCACTTAGGAGGATTTGGCTCAAGAATTATAGTCGGTTTTATACCAGTTTTTTCTTGATAATATTCAATTCCTTCAATTCGCGTCAAACAATACGCTATCCAATTGTGATAATTTCCATTCCAACAAGTCACTAACGAACAAGCTGTATCTAGTTGCGAAATACCAAGATCGGGTAAGCTTTTTAAGATTAAAGTGCTTGAAGGTAAGCCATTTTTTAGACTCTCTGGAATTTTTTTGAGAGTTGTTGGCATTATTGTTTCGGCAATCATGCTGCCATTGTCATCAAATCCAACAACTGCGGGACCAACAAGTTTGGCATTTGCTACTTCACAAACAAAAGGTCGCTCCAAAGCAACTGTTTCGTTAATTCTACTTTCAATGAAACTTGGCAGATAGTCTGAGTTATTACAAGGTTCGCTAATTAAAACTGTTTCCTCAGTTCCAAATTGGAGAACGTTATATTTTTCCCTATTGCTCAATATTTCATCTCTTGACACCATGTTTAAGTTCAGATGATTTTTCGCAGTGTCGAACATCCATGCACGCAATGGCTGTTTAATCGTTTTATTAAGAATTAATCTACGAAAATTAACCGGAATATTCTTCTTCAACTGTTTTGTGATGGATGATGTCAATGTCATTGAATGACTCCTTGTTATGCTTATCTTTGCAGCTGAAATAAATTCATCTCCCTTGAAGCACCTCTACCACACCTTCCAAGGAGCATTACCACTCTTCCAAAGGTCTTCCAAGTAGTTTTTATCTCGTAAAGTATCCATCGGCTGCCAAAAACCACTGTGTTTGTAAGCAGATAACTGTCCCATATAAGATAATTTCTCTAACGGCTCCTTTTCCCAGACTGTAGCGTCATCTGTAATGTAGTCGATGACTTCAGGCTCTAGCACAAAATAACCACCGTTAATCCAGGCACCATCACCTTCAGGTTTTTCTAGAAAGCTGGCAATCTTAGTTTGCTCGGATTCCAGGCAAATCGCTCCGAATCTCCCAGGAGGTTGGGTTGCAGTTAAGGTTGCTAAAGTTTTTTGTTCCTGATGAAATTCAATCAGCTGTTTGATGTTGACACTGCTGAGTCCATCACCATAGGTAAAACAGAAAGTTTCATTGCCAATATGCTCTCTGACACGCTTGAGCCGTCCACCAGTCATAGTTGATTCACCAGTATCTACTAGCGTGACTCGCCAGGGTTCAGCATAACCACGGTGAACATTCATTTGATTAAACCGCATGTCAAAGGTGACATCGGACATGTGTAAGAAGTAGTTGGCAAAGTACTCCTTGATTGCATAACCTTTGTACCCGCAGCAGACAATAAAATCATTCACTCCATAGGTAGAGTAAATCTTCATAATGTGCCAAAGAACTGGTTTGCCACCAACTTCAACCATTGGTTTTGGCTTGATAGTGGTTTCTTCACTCAGGCGAGTACCAAGTCCTCCAGCAAGTAGCACTGCTTTCATATATTTACCTCATTCGTAATTTTTCAGAAAATTGTTGTGTTTTCTACTGGGTCGTCTTGCTCAAATTAATAGTTCAGTAGTGAAGCAAAGAGATGCTTAAATCAATTACTTAACTAAGTTGTTATGTAATTTCAATGATTCTTAGACTTGATTTTTTTTTCAGAGTTATCACTGACAGATGAAATCGATTCAGTATAAATACATAGCACGAACGCAAAGTAAAAACTGAAGACATCAAGCTCATGTTATGAGTTTGTATTGATTATGTTGAGAAGATTATGCCGATCGCGTTCCTATATTATTTAAGTATTTTTTGAATAAAATTACCCATTCACTTAAGCAAGTAATTTCACGACTACATTAAATAGAGCCTTATTTTTCATTATATTCGCAGTATACAAAGTTCAGTAAAAACCCCCTTGGGTATAGAACGGAGCAGGCATTAACTTTAACTAACTTACGTTGTTTAAAGAAAGCTTGAAGCAAATACTCTTGATGGCAATTAATTCATTATTCAGTCAATTCCTAAGACTTTAGAAGACATTTTTGTCATAGAGCAGTATTCGGATTTAAGCACAGAATCATCCCTACATTACCAAGGAATCGAATATGACTACTAAGGGTTGCAATCAGTTGGCAATGCCTCAAAGAAACTTGTCTTTACGCTCAGCTATAGCCTCAGCTTTAGGTGTAGTAGTGTTAGGTACATCTTTTTTCCTAACAGTAGGAGAGGATAAATCTCGTGCAGAAATAATTCTGCAACCAGCAGCTGGAGAAGATATTTACAACTCGCAGAACTTTGTTACCCTCAGTAACAAGGCAGCAGTCAAGAGCGTCATGCACGAGACTAACGGCTCATTGAGTATTGGCAATGGAGCAGGGCGCAGTGGTATTATCGTTGCCAGCACCCAATACAACTCCGCATCCAAGAGTCGCGCCGAGATGCGTATTGGGGATGTTACAAAAGGTGCCAACGTGGCGTTTTCCTTCGATGCTGCTATTGATGAGAGCTTTTCAAAACGCAACGGCGTAATTATGCAAATGATTGGCCCACCTTTCAATCAGCCTAGCTTTGTACTGAGAGTCGGTTCTGGAAAGTATCAGTTTTCACATGGTCCGAACGAGAAAACCGTGCCCCTAGCTCCAGCCGTCCCTGGGGAATTTCATACCTGGAGCTTCTTCATCAAGAACCATGGATCTAATGCATCTTTTGAAGTTTACATGGATGGCAAGTTTTTGTATTCAAGCAGTGGCAGCACTGACAACGGTCAGAAGAAATCTGTACTTCGCATCGGAACCTATATTGGTCGAGACAAAAAGGGAAATGCAACCTCATATATTGATAACATTCGACTGGGAAGCGGCATAAAGTCTGCCGTCGCTACAAGCAAGTAGATGAGGTACTCTTTCGCCCTGCATAACCCGCTTTGCGTAGGTGTCGACTCATAACTCATACTTAATGGCATTCTTAATGCCATTAGTGAAGTAGATGGTTTCATTCCGAGCTGAGACTGTTTGAGGTAGGCTAGCAACTACTAGTAAAAACGTTCTAAACTCTTTTGAAGCCATCTTTGTATTTGCAACGCTCAGTACCAAATACTGAAAAGTCCGAGTTGAAATTGCAGCTCATGCCTCTTGAGGCAGCGATCGCGATCGTCAATAGACAAGCCACAAGTTATGAATAGGACTCATTTTATCACCTCTATTGACTCCAGAATATTTAGATGTCACCATACATGACAAACCTATTTGAAAAATCAAACTTTTGCTGAGAAATGTAATAGCAAATAGACAAGAGTAAATTTAGTTGTTGTTGACGCTCTCGCATAGAATTACAGACTGATGCAAAAAGTTTTGACTTTATTTTTGCAACTCCAAAATTCTATATCTAGCAATTAGATGTTCGACCAGTAAAGGAGCCTGCAATAATTCACCTTGGAAAAAGGAGGGCGGCTGCTTCACGTAGTCGATTAATCGATCGAGGTCGGTACAATGTTGTATGCCAAACTTCTCTACCGTACGCGCAAATAAAAGTTGATGATCGTCAACATGCTCTCCATAACGTCTCAATCTAGGCAAGAGAACAAAAGAAGCTCCCATTTCTGCCAACATTCGCGTGGAACCTTGACCTGCATGTGAAATAACTAGGGAAGCTTGCTTCACAGATGCACGCATCTCATCACGAGTCAGCGAAGTCACACTTGTTAATAGAGGATGGCTTAACCTAGCAGCAGAAGTTGCACCGTGTTGAAGTAATACTTGTTCAACAATGATTTCTTGCTCAAGCAGTACCTGCAGCCAATTAATTGCCCGATCGAAGGGGAAAAAGATAGTGCCAAGCGTGTAGACAATCATCGAACTAAACCTTTACATTATGCTTGAGGGTGATATTTGCTATGCTTATACCTACATTCCTAAAAAAAGAAAAATATCCCCTTTCTCGGACTGCAACTTGGTATTAAGCCATCCTAAAATCAGGAAGAAAGGAACTAGCAGGGGGTAGAAAATTATGCAACCACACCTTTGTATTGAGCTTTAGGATACTGCTCTAAACAATCGGGCCATTGGACGTAAAACTCATCTACTAAGTTGTAGACAATTTTTCCAGATAAGCTCAAGCTTTTTGAGCGAGAGATACTCTCAATGAATACTGTTTTGATGCCAAAAAGTTTGCTAGCAAATATAAACGGTACAGCCAGGCTTGCTCCTGTAGAAAGCACCAGATCGGGCTTGCTCTGACGCAAAATACTTACAGCTTTGACGAAGTTTATGCACGCTTTACCCAACATGCGGGCTTCTTGCATCTCTACCCAATAGACAACTTCTTTTTTCAATCCTGTTTGAGTGTCAAACTTAGGATAAGTAACCCACTCTCTTTGATAGGCAGACCAAAAGTTCTTCAGTCCCATCATAGTAGAGAAATGTCCGCCTGGATTGCACACTAATAACAGCTTCATCTCGTCTAACTCCTGAAAGAAAGCTTGAATGAATACAGATTTACAAAGTATGTTTTTTATTGACAAAGCCAAGGAATATATCTGCAAAAGCTAGATGCTTCCTTAGGCGCAACTTCTGCAAAGCTCGAATTTTCGTTGCCTAAGCGATATTCAGCGGTATATAAAGTTCTGGGTGCAGGACCCTTCCAGTTGGGATTGCCTTTATAATTACCCATCTTAAAGAACGGTCCCGTACCTTCATCGTTCCAAAATGTCCGTCCCTTGTAGTTTATCTTCTGTGCATACGAACCATCGCCTATCTTCATCCACAGTTTGAGGAAGCCATTCTTGTTTCCCGTCCATTTCACATTCATCACAAAATTCACCCATTTTCCCCGCAACTGAGAAACTTTTGCTAAGGGAAATTTTTGACATTCGATAGTAGCAGCATCTCCTGCATGTTGTAAGAAGAAATCAATGCTGCCGCCCCCTACCGAACGCTTGCCGTCACGACCGCGAGCGAGAAAAGAACCGCCTGCCCCACATGCTTTGCCAAATGCTTTAGAGGAAGGATAAGTATGCCATTGACTGAGCAGATCGTGCCCAGCGTCAGTATCCGTCCAATCCGAGGGCATGAATATCGACCAGCCGTACCAGTAGGTTTTCCCAATTTTGGTTGTCTGCATTCTCAACTCGGAGCGTTCGCCACAACGATCCACCACATGCTGGAAAGCATGCCGTCTGCTTCTGTCTGGAAAGGAAAAGTTTTGCAGTTGATTGCAAGCAACCCCCCCTTTAGCATCTGCGTACTCGCGTCCGCGAGCCTGTCTGATATTTTTAGTGACTGAATCAATGATTTCTGGATGCGATTTATTCGCTCCTAGGGTCAGCACAACAACTGCGCTTAAAATCAAACCGAACAAAGACATCCTTCTCATGTCAATGCCTTTCCTGAGGGACAGCGATCGCTAAGAGCATCCAATCGAGCCGCCAACTTGATGGTATGCTGGAGAATTTAAACACCTGGTACTTCAACGGTGCGCCTTACTGGAGATGCACAGGTGGAATTTAGACCTGTGATTTCCATAATCCGGCGTCCATAATCCACTGTGCTGCAATGGGTTTCGATCCAACGCCTGCCCTGAGCCAAGATATTTGGAGTATTAGGGTCAGCAGCAATGCGGACAATTGCTGTGGCTGCTGCTACTGAGTCGTTAGGGTCAACTGTCCATTCAGGAGCGAAATTATGCAAAATCTCGCCAATCCCGCCAGTTTTGCTGCCAACGACCGGAATTCCACAAGCGATCGCTTCGACAACTGTACGACCAAACGGCTCCCGTGGGGCAAGAGTAATTGCTACATCAGCGTATTTGTAATAGTCCTGAATGGCGAAGGTGGGAGGCAGAACTGTAAAGCGATCTGCTATTCCTAGATGTTTGGCTCGATCGAGCAAAGCCCGAGTCTGGAGCTGAGCGGGGGAAGAGTCTTGACCAATTACTACTCCGTGGTAGTGATGACCAGTTGCCTTGAGATGAGCCAAAACTGGAAGCAGCGATCGCAGATTCTTGTCGTTGACTTGTCCTGGTTGAGTAATCCGCGAGGGTGTTAGCATGACCCGCGCTCCCGAGCAGAGGATGGGTTGTAAATTTGGAGGCGGAGGAACAGAGGCAGGACGACGATCGAATTGCTGCGGATCTAATGATGGATGAATGACACCTTGAATCTTAGATACCAAACTGTTCTGAATCTGTTTAGCAGTAAATTGTGAATTGCAAATTGCACCTGGGGCAAGACAAGCAAAAGCAAACTTCCTAACTAGATTACCAAGAGGATTGTACGAACCAGTGAGGTCGCGAAAGAAATAGTAGACGGGACGACCGCTTAGCCGCAGCGAAGGTGTAGCCAACACAATGGCAGCCAATGTCTGACGAGTAGCAGAGTTCTCCATTAGCAAAGGCCAATCTCTCGGTTGCTCGCTTACCCACCGAAATGCACGCTTGATAAATTGAAGGTGGTCTTCAGCCTGAATCAGTTGCAGACAAAACCCTTTACCTGCTTGCCGCAGATAATCCTCCATCAACGTTCCAGACTGGACTAACACACGCAACTTCTCAGAAGCACCGCACTGCTCAAATCCTTTAATCAAGGACAAAATAGAAACTGTCGTACCTCCCAGGCTCGTGCAGCTTCCTGGCAGAACTAAGAGTTTACGGATAGATTGCATACTTTTGGACTAGCTTGTTTGGGCGATCGACTTTTACTTAAACCAGGCTTGAGCTTAGGGCGACGCATGGCAGCACATAGGACGAGTAGTAGCTGAGATGCAGGCATCGTGTAAGCGACTGCCATCGTGGGAGCGACAAGAGTGTAAAGGAACCAGGCGCAAAAGCCAGTCAAAGGTCTTCCCGATCTAGTTTGGTAGAACGAAATCAGTAGGGATACCCAGAAAAACATGAAAATTACAGTTCCTACTAAACCCTTGAGATACAGTAACTCGCCTAAGATAACGCTGTGGGAACCAATTCGTATTGTTGAAGCTCCCTCCATCCTTTCTGGTAAGAGTCCGTAACCCCAAAGAGGATTTTCTGTGAAAGCCTGCCAAGTCTGCTTGTAAATCTCCAGCCGAGTATCAGTGGAACCTGCTCGCGCTTGGTCGATCGCTGTGGCTGAATGCGTAAATTTATCTAAAACAAAGTTGCCAGCTGGGGGAACTGACAAAATCGTGAAACTCGCGATCGCTGCCAAAGCAAAAATAATCGGAGGTGTCCAAAGATTGCCAGAATTCTTAAATAAGTAACGCAAAATCATCACGAGCGGCAAAGCAACCCAAACAGCGCGAGTTGCACTCAAAAAAATTAGGAAAGCGCAGGCTAAAAGTAGCAGCCATGACCAAAGACGATTTTCGATATCTAAGGCAACTATGCCAATAAATCCTGCCACTAAACCGAAAAATTCTGGAAAGCTGAAGAACATGCTGAATCGGTTTTGTTCTGTGCCAAATAAAGAGCGAGGTGTATATGGCAACAAAGCATTGAGGCTACCAGTTTCGCCTCTGGGTATGGTATCACCTGTAAGCAGTGCCAAAAGCGTAGGGGGAGGAGGAAGTAGTATAGATTCTGGAATCGCAAATTGGAGGAGAAACCAAAATCCAAGCATTTGCATGACACTAACCGTCAAAGCCCACGCAACTACTTCCAGCCGAATCCTGATGTTGTTGCTTTGAATGTACCAAAGCCAGCAGGCAGGGCAGAATGAGAAAACAACAGCTTCCTTCACACCTCCTAAAACTCTAGTCAGCAAGAAAAGTCGTTGTACTATTACATAAATACCAAATACGAACGAAGCAACTACCGGTAAGCTCGGTTGCTTTAGGTGTATTTTGCCGTGTCGTCGCCATTCGTAAGCAGCAACACCCAGCAACAAGAGTAACGGCATGTACTCGTAAACGCCGAGAACCCACCAAACTGGTAGCAGAACAATGTTGGTGCAGACAAATCGCTCCCCTACCGTTAAAGCTTGCCAACGGAGCAATGGACCGACAAAGAGTTTGTCGGACTGCGCTGCTTGAACCGAAGGTCGAGCTTTATTAAGCTGAGTCATAAGTTTACCTAGAGTGTCTAAACCTCAGTTTCCATCAATTCTCGTTGCCGGCCGTAGTAGCGGTAACCTTCGGTTTGCGACTCCACACCATTGACCACCATGCCCAAGATCTGGGCATTATGACGTGTGAGTTGTTCGATGCTGTCCATGACTGGATAGAGATTGCTAGTGCCAGCACGCAGCACAAACAGCACGTTACGCACTACCGCACTCATGAGATTAGTCTCGCTGGTTAGTCCGACTGGAGCACTGTCCACGATCGTGTAATCGTAAGAACCAGAATCTTTCAGGCTACAAAGACACTGCTCAAAACCTCCGCGCGCGCAGTATTCAGTAATCTTGCCCTTTGAGATTGATGGTGCAGGCATCAAGTCAAGACCTGGGTATACGGAAACTGGGGTTTGTATGGCATTCGCTGTTTTCTTTGTCTGGGGATGACCCAAGCGTCGACTCAACTCTGCCTTGCGGAGATCGCCATCTACAACTAGTACTCGGAAACCAAAGTTTACCAGGGCTAGAGCTAACCCTAGGGTCACAGTTGTTTTACCCTCTCCGGCAGTCGCGCTAGTAACCATCAGGTGTTGTTGCTCCAACATCAGGACGGCTGAAGCCAACCGCTGAAACTCGATTTCTATTTCGATTCCGCGATGTTGTCGTTCTAGATTTGGGCGTTTGAGACGGGGAATGCTGCCTAGCACTGGCAACTCCACCTGCTGTAAATCTTTTGGTTTCAGCAACGGGTTGCGATTTTCTAGGAACGAAATCAAAGCCATGCTACCAAAAATTGCCGCGAGTATGCCGCCGAAGGCGATTACATCAGCTCTGGGTCTTATAGCTTTGGGGTCAATAGTTGGCCCATCAATTGTTTGCACGTTAGGATAAACATTGAAAGGATTGGCTTTTCCTTCTTGACCGCGAGCAATGATACCCTTATACACACCTTCAGCAATTTCGTACCCGCGCTGTAGCTCAAACAGTCGAGCTTGATTTACGGTATTGTAATTCAGCTCGGTATTGAGTTTGTATATCTGATCTTGCATCTGATTAGCTTGCTGCCGTAAGCCCTGAGCTAAGGTCTGGTTCCTAATCAGCTCTGCGAGCATTTCTATGCGGCTGTTGGAACTATTACCACCCAGGGATTGGTCTATCCCTCCGGTGTTACCATCAGGAATAGCTACTGCAATTTGCCGATTAAGCTGGCGCAGTAGCTCTTGACGCTGCTGTAGCAGGGATTGTACGTGCGGGCTATCATCCCGATACCTGGTGCGGATGACCGACAGATTAGCTTCAACTTCAGCCACCCGATCTCGAATAGCTTGATACTCCTTATTTTCACCCAGGCGTAGGGAGTTCATCGCTTGTTGGGGAGGTACTCCAAGACTCGCTGCCGCCGCTTGAACCTGGGTTTCATTGGACTGAGCCTGAGCAATTAAATTTGCTCGTGTCGCTTTCAGCTGATTAATTGTGGCAATTAGCCCTTTGTTTTGTTCGAGAATGTCAACTAATCCAGTAGATTTTTGGAAATTTGTCAGGGCAATCTGAGCCTGTTGTAAATTATTTCGAGCCTTGTCAAGATCTGTCTGGGAGAACTCTTGGCGGACATCGGCATCCTCGTAGCGCAGTTCGTTCAAACGCTGTTGATAAATCTCTATCAGCGTGGCTAATCGCTTGTAGGCTAGATCGGGACGACCAGCTTGCACTTCCACGGATATGGCTGTTGACAGTTCCTCTGGGGTTACTGTGAATAACTTCTTGTAGCTGCTGAGTGACGAGTACAGGCTTTTCTCTGGATCGACTGCCCGTACGCGCTCCATTACAGCATCACTGGTTAAAACAGCCAACTGAATTTGCAAAGGATTAAAATCCTTATTAAAGGTAGTACCCCTAGACTGAAGCTCGCCTAGAGTACCCAAATTGGAATTTAAACCATCCGATTTTTCAGGAATATTCAACTTTGCATTAGCTTTCCAGAAAGGGGAAATATTAGTGTTTGCATAGATGGTTGCAGCAATTGTGGCGGCAAGTATGAGGCTATTCCACGCCAGCAGAGGCAACCAATACCTGCGGACGATTGAGGCTATCTGATTCATACAACTCGATTGCTTTTTGAAATGGTAGATAAAAACTTTAGTCCCCAAGCTGAGCTCAGAGACTAGTAGCACGTAGATAGAGTCTCTCCGATATCTTGCTGAGAGCGCCAACTCTAAACTTCAAGCTAGAGCGTATAAGTTAGAGCTAGTGTCGGTTGTGGTAACAGGTAGCCTAAATCGTTCAAATAGGTTACTACTTTGGCAGCACTTTCCTCGAAAGTTTCTTTTGCGGTGTAACAAATAATTTCTGGTGAACCACAAATTTACGCCTCGATCTCTCATCATTCAATCTCCTTTAGCGTATTGCCTACAGCAGATGATAGAATCGAAATTTATTTAAGTAATCCATTGTTTTTTTCTGAGTAGTCACAAGTTTCCAAATCCCAAAACTGTCGATTTATTAGAGTGTCAGCTATCGAAAGACTCTATCGTCTGAGGTATGGTCAACAAATAGCTAAATGTTAACACATCAAGCAACGTAACTGAAAATTGTCAAAATTTCTGCAGCCGTATCCAAACCGCTTAATTAGCTTTAATTTAGTGTTAATCTCCTTTACTACACTAGTCTTCGTCTGCTTATCAATTCGATTGTCAAAATACTCAGTCACTTCCCCAAACCATCAACTTATACAGGAAAATTGGGAGAATTAGAGGGAGAAGAAAAATCAGATTCTCTAATTGTAAGTCCGTGAATTAGTATAAGTTGGTAAGCCTCGAATTAGATCTCTCAAAACGTCTGTTTTCGTGCGTTGAGTTTGTTGACAATAAGCTTCGAGGGCTTGCATTTCTAATTCCGAAACCTTGAAAGTAATCCATTGCTTCTTTTTTGTAGACACAAGCTGCCATATGGTTAAGAGGTAGTTGATAAGAACCAGTAGATTTACCCTGTAAGAAGTTACGCTTTTGCCGATTTGTACCAGCATTTCAACTGTGAGTAGAACGATCGCTCCTTAGTTACCGTTCGATCGCCAAGACACGCCAATATGCTTTGCAATACCAACAAAATACGGTCATATTTAAGTAATCTCTAATAAGACTTGAAAATCAAACTTCTATCACTTCAGAAAGATTTATGTCTAAGTGCTGCCTTGTAAGGTGGTTAGATGAAATGATTGTTTTTGGGTAGTTTCAGTTTCGATCGCACTTCTTTGTATTGTATAAAGCAGTATTTTTGAGAATGAGCCTTCAACAAAAATTCTCGATTATGCGCCAGCTGAGCTGAATTTGATGTAGGCGCTCGGGGCATAAGCTACCGCTAAACGTGTTATTATCGGAGGCTAGCACTCTTTTATATCCGTAGGCTGATGAAGTTAGAAAAGCTGCTGGAGAGAAGCATCTACGTTACATCGGGAGCATGACATCTACATCAGAACGCAGGCAAATAACCCTAAGGTAATAAATAAATTCCGTATTAGTCTCAAAGTTCTTCATTGACGAATATGCATTACTTATTTTAGCATTTATAGGTTTCAATTTAAGTTTCTAAATAGACAATGGATACCGTTCTGAAGTGAAGTAACGAGCTATTTTTGCGGACGGAGGATAGATGCAGCAAAATTTACCCCATAAGCTAGACCAAAAACTTGTTTTACCACTCATTGACTTACTCGACCGAACCGAGTTAGCATTTAGCCATGCTTTTCTCCAAGCCGCTCATACTTTACATAGTTATCTGCAAGAAATTCAGTCTTCGCTGCCATTGTTTATAGAATCGGATACCGAGCCTTATACGATAGCTACGATTAGCTTGTTTGCTAAACTGATTCGCAGTTACTACTCTTATGTTTTATTAGAAATTCATCGCGATCGCGTCGGTAGCCAATTTCTAATTCAAGAGTTATACGATACGGCAGTGACGCTGACTTATTTATTGGAAACCCCAGAGCGAGAGGTTTTTAGTGATTATGTTGCTGCCTCTATTCGCCAAGCTTACACTTTACTACAGGAAGTAGAAACGCAATTATTCCACGCTCCCAAGAAACTAGAACTACTAGTATTACGCGATCGCTTGAAGGGTTTTATCGCCGAACAAAAACAGCTAACCAGCCAGTTTGCCAACTTAGCAGCAGATATATGGGGGAATGAATCAGCTAATACGACTGCTAAACGCGCCGCCTTATTAGGATTAGATTTTCTCAGCAATCCGGCAAGACAAATCGTGCAAAAGATTACACCTGCTAGTTGGTTAGATGTGAAATTGAATTATGGCAATTCTGCTACTGATGGCTTGCAGATATCGGACTCGCAGAAAATAGATTTTCAGCAGTTACGCGATGCCAGCCACTTGTGCTTGCACGCAACTAGAACGTTACTAGCAGAAGTCGCTCCCTTAGATGCAAATCGAGCTGAGATTGAACAACGACAGCAAGATTTAAATAGATTTTTTGAGTGGTTTTACCAAGCCTATCAAGCTTATAGTGGTGGTAGTGATGCATCCCTGAAATCGAACAAGAACGGCGATCGCGATCGCTCGTGAACGCGGCTCCCTATTTGTCTGGTGCAATTCATCTAGTGCAATATGAAAGTCTGCCGTTGGGCGGGCGACTCATGCGATAGCTGAATTCACTGACTGAAGGGTTTGGCACTTCTGGATTAATCGTTCGCGTTGTTTGCTGCCAATCCTTACTAGCGGCTAATTGCGAAGTTAATTGACCTACTGGATTGCGGTTAATTTTTAGCCATATCTTACCGTGTTCGCCACAAAAGAAATCCTCAATCCAGGTGTTGAGATCGACGTAAGCACCTTGACTAGCTAGCAAGGCGGCGCTTTTGTGAGAAACATTTACGTACTGTCGGATCTGCGATGCTTCTGTGTAGAACAAAAAGTGTTTTGTACCACCCGATCGCCATAAACGGCGATTGCAGTAAGGACAGCAAAAGTGTTGTATTTGTTTACGACTGCTACGTTTCCCAGGCATTGGAAACCCCTTTAAATTACTACAAAAATCATCTACTCGAACATTTCTCCGTCACGCAAAAGACGATCGCTTAATCCTACTTTTCCTCATATGTCAGGCGATCGGGACGTACGAACGTAAGACGTAATTTGCTAGCAATTCAGCTTTTATGTACCAGTAGTTGCAAATCTTGAAGTGCAGTCTCTAATTCTGTAGTCTCTAATTCATCAGTACAAACAACGGAAGCTGTAGGAATTGGGCTATAGCTAGGTATCTCGTCGTTATTATGAACTTTAAGCATAAATTTTTGCACTTTGCGAAACATTTCTCTTACCAATTGTAGAAGATCTGCATCTGCTATTCGAGAAAATTTTTGTTCTACGATTAACAGCGTTAGCGTGTCGCTAGGCGATCGCAAATCTTTCATTTTTTTTAATGTTTCTAATGGAAAATTTGCATATAATAACTCGAACTTTTGAGAAGAACGCTGCAAATCTTCCGGAAGCGCGCATAACAATTCTGGCTGTGAATCGATTGCCATAACTACAGATTGACTCATAAAACTTACTATTTCCTTTTTAACTCTTTTTTTCGGTTTACTTGTCATTTAATGACAACAAAATTACGAGAACTCGAATCAGCCTGTAGACTACCTAGAAACAAAATAATTCCATACAAGAAAGCTGCTAGAGTTGGCTTTTTTTACCTCTAACAGCTGTCAGAATTGTTTCCAGCCTCAAGAGTATTGAACTCCTTAACTAGTTAGTAAACTCTGCATCCAAACTTGTCTACCTGAAGAGTATGCATACTCTTTTCAGGGGAGCTGTAAAAGTGCACTCTCTGGTGTCTTCTCTTACAACCCGCAGCACTAAATGTGCTGGATACCGATCGCCTATTCTGTTTAGTTTTGTTTGAGTAATTTTGCTCTAATTAGAGCGAATAAATCTTTCAGCAAGATAGTTGAATGCTCGCGAATTCCATACTAAAAAAATATCAAGCATTATTGGTATTTGTCAAATATTTTTTTAGTCTTTTTTGACACTCTTACTTAAGACACAGATGAATTTGTATTTTTTGACACTCACTTTACTTAAGTTTGGTTGAATTTGGCTCGCGCTCTGCATTTCTAAATCTAAGTTTGTTTCTAGTGCCAGCTCGCTATATCGAAGGCAATATAACGTGTTAACAGTAAAGAAATACAGAATTGTACTTAGCAAAAATGTTAAAGCGCACTCTCTGGTGTCTTCTTCAACAAACTGCACTGCCTTTGCATCAGCATTTGTTTGTTAGCCTTTGCTTACTGATTTGGAACTCGAACCCGATTGCAGGGAAATGTAGTGAGAATCTATTGATTATCTCTGCACTTTATTAGCATACCTATACTGAGAAAATTTATAATGTACTTCCATATACAAATTTACAAATTGTTTCAAACAATTATTCTGCGTAAGTCACCAACTGTTGAAGTCTCATCGAACGGCTAATTAGCAGAAACTTTTACAGCGTTGCAATTTCTTTCACCCAGCCTTGTTTGCAGTCATTCAATCTTAAGCTTGTAGCAACGACCGATCTCAAAAGAAAATAGGGTGCAAACAACATAGAAGCCTCAACAAGAACTCCTAAATGACTCGTACTACACGGTTCCATCGCTAAGCAGCGATTCCGATTTCGACATAATTCTTTCTTCTTGCAGTTACAGTTTCAACCTATAACTGGAGTGATAAAATTGCGGCTCTTGTCTCCCTTGTTTCCCTGATTACATTTTCTGTTTTTTTAGACCTCTACCTTAAGGCAGAAAATGAGATATATCGCATTTCAGTTGCTACATTCATGCAGGAAATAATTCCAATGTTAACAATTTTGGGCTGGAGTTGCACGCTTCACCTTTCAATTATAAACTAATTCCAAATATCTGCTAAGTTCAGCAATACCTTTTGTTTACTGACTGTACATTACATAGATTAATTTTTTGGTGTTTTTCGGCAACGCGCTTAATATTGAATTTTTTATAGAAACATATCTTGAAATTTATATAGATATATAATTACAATAATACAAAAGTATAAATCAATTTGTAATCTAGGATACTTTAAATAACTCTCCCACCAACATGGTAGCGTCAGCGTCCTACAATTGACATGACAGGTAATGGCTTAACGCATCAAGGGAGCAGAAGAACAAATATCTTGGAAATCCGCCAACCCCTTAAAAAGGGGCGAGAGTTCTCACTGTTGTTAGTGTAGCCGAACTCAAGCATCGCTTAATTCCTACTTATGTCTACCAAATATGTCTGAGCTAGATACAACACCTCTGTATGCGATGAATCCAGTTGAGCGATTTTCCGATCGCGTGGAAGATTATGTAAAGTATCGTCCGAGTTATCCTGGCGCTGCAATCGATCGAGTGTTAGAGGGGTTATCGCCACCACAAACGATCGCAGCAGATATAGGTGCGGGAACGGGAATTTCGGCACGGTTACTCGCCCAACGAGGAGTGCGGGTACTAGCAATTGAACCAAATGCAGCAATGAGACAAGCAGCTGCACCCCACCCTTTAGTAGAATTTCGCAATGCAACTGCCCAAGCAACAGGTTTGGCGGATACTACTGTCAATTTGGTGACGTGCTTTCAGTCTTTCCATTGGTTCGATCCAGAGCCAACACTGTTAGAGTTTCGCCGGATTTTAACTGAAGAAGGAAAATTGGCTATAGTGTGGAACGAACGCGATCGCCATGACGAGTTTACCTTAGAGTATACTCATCTGATTCAAGTTGCTTCTAACTATCATCCTGCCGAACAGCGCCGGATGGCGATCGAGCCTTTACTTGCTAATAGTTTATTTGTTAACGTCCAGCAGTATAGGTTTGAATATCAACAGCCACTCGATTTGGATGGAATTATCGGTCGGGCGATGAGTACATCGTACATTCCTCGTGCGGGTGCAGCACGCGAGCAATTAATTGCTGATTTGCAACATTTATATGAAAAACATCGCAACGATCGCGGTTTGGTAACGTTAGCTTATACAACCAGCGTATTTTTAGCACAGACTAAATGAGTTGTCATCTACCAATAGTTAGATGTCTGCAATCTTAACTGCTGCGATCGCGTTGCGATAGTATTAGAACAATTTCTCAAACACATAATATGCGATCGCGCTGAAATCTCAACCTCCAGCAACGATCGCAATCGCGGGATCGCCCGATAATGAGGAAATAGCTGTAGTTATATCGATCTGAAGCATGAACCAAACTGCCCTAAACTTAGTTGCTATTTCCATTTTCTTAATGACGCTTTCAACGCTGCTAAGTCCTTTATTGCATTTCTCTCCAGCAATTCCAGCGGTTGCTACATTTAGCATTTTGGTAGTTGCGACATTAGATAGTTTCAGTTTTGAGAGCAAAGGCGCTAACTTAATCCTAGATTGGCTAGCAAGTTTTTCACCCCAACACCGCGATCGCATTGTCCGCCACGAAGCAGGGCATTTTCTTGTCGCACATCTATTAAATATCCCCATTACTGGTTATACCCTGAGTGCGTGGGAGGCTTTGAAGCAAAAACAACCAGGTTTAGGCGGTGTCAGTTTTGCAGATCGGGAATTGAATAGTCAACTAGATCGTGGTATAATCACAGCTCAAATGTTAGACCGCTATTGTACTGTTTGGATGGCAGGTTTAGCAGCAGAAGATTTAGTTTACAGCAATACCGAAGGGGGAGCAGACGATCGCCAGAAATTGCAATCGGTTTTGACTCCATTAGGATACACGGCTAACGCTGTGACACAAAAGCAACGTTGGGCAACTTTGCAAGCAAGGACTTTATTGCAAAATAATTGGTCGGCTTATGAAGCTTTAGTTAGTATGATGCAGCAACGGGCTGGCGTGAATGAGTGTTGTCGCGCGATCGAGGAGCATGGAGTGGACAAGGGGGACAAGAAAGATCGGGGAGAAGTGGTAATTTAAATGTCACGCAAAGCCGCAAAGACGCAAAAGCGAATTTGCAAAACTTCTCTTACTTTCAATTTTCTACTCTCTCCTTCTAGCACGCGCATTGTTGTAAAAATCGGGCGGGAATGTCGGGGCGCGTACCGAAATGGAGATGGATGTAGGAGGCGTGTAGGTTAGGGAGTTTCCAGCCTTCGGGAGTTAGGGGAGTGTTGAATCCTTGGATTTGAAATAGGGGTTGGGTTGGTAATTCTGATAAAGAAGAACGATGAAATTCATGTCCCCATACTATGTCGCCTGTTTGTAATAAGGGACTATCTTGTAGGGCGATGCAGTGGCGATAGCCTAGAGTCAGACGAGAACCCATGATAGCGGCGGTGGGGATAACTCCTACCATCGACCAAGAATTATGCTCGAAATCGATAATTCGATCGCATAAATACATTAATCCCCCACACTCAGCATAGGTGGGCATTCCTGCTAGTATAGCTGCTTTGACTGAGGCGATCGCTTTTGTATTTGCGGCTAATTCCTGGGCAAAGACTTCCGGAAATCCGCCACCAAAATACAATCCACGAACGTTTTCCGGTAAGCCAGTATCGTTTAAGGGACTCCAAAATACCAGTTCTGCCCCTAATTGTTGCAATAAATCTAAATTGTCTTGGTAATAGAAATTAAAAGCGCGATCGCGAGCAATAGCAATTTTAATTGGTAATTGGTAATTGGTAATTGGTAATTGGTGGTTGTCCTTCTCACTGTTGGCGATTCCGGTAAGGGTAGGTTTAAGCGCAAGATTATTTGTTCTAGTAGAGGTATCTTCAAAAAACCCGCCCCGACAATTCCCGACTCCCGCATTTAACAAGGGCATTAATTTGTCCCAATCAAAACAGGTTTGGGCTAAAATTGCCAGTTGTTCGATGACCAGATTCAGTTGGGAAAGTTCGGTAGTGGGGACTAGACCGAGGTGGCGATCGGGAATAGTAATATTATCGTGACGGCGTAAAACTCCTACAATTGGCAAGTCTAAGGGTTCTAAAGCATCTTGTAGTAGTTGTAAATGGCGATCGCTGCCAACTCGATTCAGAACTAACCCGACTATTTCGATCTTGGGATCGAAGGAACGATAACCGTGAGCGATCGCTGCTACCGAACCAGATAGACGACTGCAATCTATAACTAATAGTACGGGCAGATCGAGCAGCCGTGCGATATGGGCAGTACTGGCAAAATTAACTGGTAATTGGTAATTGGTAATTGGTAATTGGTAATTTTGACTTTTAACTTTTGACTTTTGACTTTTGACTTCTCCATTACCTATTCCATCAAATAATCCCATCACTCCTTCTACCAGTGCATACTCAGATTGCTGGACGTGACGGTGAAAACATTCTTGGACGTAAGCTTCAGAAGTCAATACGGGGTCTAGGTTGCGACAGGGAGATCCCGTGACGTACTGGTGAAACATTGGGTCGATATAATCTGGACCCACTTTAAAAGACTGAACGGATAATTTTTGTCGCCGACATAAAAAAGACAGCAGGGCAAGCGTCACGGTTGTTTTGCCTACCCCACTGCGTTCTCCAGCAATGATTAAAGTCATAGTTATGAGTGAGTAGTGAGTAGTGAGCAGTGAGTAGTGATTTATAAGAATTTAAATTTATCTTCTCTTGACTCCTGGCTCCTGTCTCCTATCTCCTGTCTCCTCAGTGTTGACTTACGACTTACGACTTACGACTTACCCATTCCCCAATTTCAGCATCTGTGCCGTAACGGCAAGGCTTTCTTCAAATAGTACGTCTTGTCCCCAACGCTGGAGTTGTTGAGAGAGTAACTCTTCTGCACTTTGATCGGCAAGGGACGTAACTTGATTGACAATCCCAGCTTGAGCGCCGCCGTGAGCTTCCATTCGCATACAGCCAGAGGTTTCGGAACATAAAACTGTGGAACAATTAGCGGTTGGGTTGGTAGAAGTTAAGCGTAAAGCAACTAAATCTCCCGCTACCTCGCCAGTGCTAGCAGTCGGAACGCCAGCGATTTCTGCTTCTACTTCGCGATCGCCTTCTGTTGTAAAGTAAAAGCGTTTGATATCGTAGTCTCCTGTTTCTGTAGTCAGTTTAGTTGGTTGCCACTTTAACCGACTTGCCAACCAGCCTAGAAACATCAAGGCTTGAGCAGCATTGCCTTTTTCATAATCGATCGTGACGCGATCGACTTCTGCCAAAGCAGCGCGGCGCTGGGGTGGATCGAAGGCTTCTGCTGTTAATTCTTGCCAAGCAGCTAGCCGACTCCAGTTGAGATCGAATATCGCCATGTTTGCTTCGATCAGTTCTTGCAAGCGCAGCAAATTTCTTTCGACTTCTGTAAAACTGCTGGAATCGAAGATGACGGAGTTACAGGAAGCTGCTAACCGTTTGAAGATCGGGTTATCAGATTCGGGGGTAGCTTTCCACCACAAAAACTTAGGTAAACCGCCAATCAGTAACTCTGGGATCATACCAGCCACTCTTTCGAGGGCATCTACGGTTCCTGTCAGGGTGATGTATTCGCAGCAAATTAGGGTTGTAGAAGACTGCTTCTGGATCGGGCAGTAGGCTGAAACTTGTGCTTTTACGCCTTGGTCTTCTCCGGTGACGGGGCATAAAGCAATAATTCTACAGGGGTTGCGGCTGGCGATCGCATCTGCAACTGTTGGGCTGCGCGTGTCCATAGCGTAAGCCGTTTCTGACGCACTACTACCGTCTACCGCACCACGGCGTTTGCTTTGTTCTTCGCGTAGTTTGGCGAGTAATTCGGCGTTAGATTTCCCCGTTCTTTCTAATCCAAAGGCTTTTTGGGCTTCGCGAATGGCGGAGGCGGTACGGGGTCCTGGGATGCCGTCAATTGGACCGCTGTAATAATCCAAAGCTGCCAAAAGTTGTTGGGTTTCTTCTGGTTCGTAAACGAGTAAAGTAAAGGTTTTGGCACGAGTAGCAGCGGGTAGATCTCCACCCTCACCCACGCCATAACTTTGCCAAATCTGATTCAGTTCGGCTTCAATCTCGCTAACTGAGATATCCTTGGGAGCCTGAAGTGAGAAAATCGGAGCAGATTGAGTCACCATAGTAATTAGGGGCTAGAGGTTAGGAATTAGGGGCTAGGGATTGGGATATTTAGCAATCGACACCAACCTACAACTAACCCCATATAGCGCGATCGCGTGTTTTACTATCATTTCTGTATACCAGTGTTTATAACAGATATTCTGGATACAGATCGGACGCAGAACGCTACAAGCCATTTACAATCTACGCCAGCGCCGACCATCTTGATTGATCATTAATTCCGCTTCTGTTGGTTCCCACGTCCCTGCTTCGTATTGAGGAATTGCAGCCGGATCGGAAGGTGAATCCCAAACTGAGAGGGCTGGTGTTACCAATTGCCATGCAGCTTCTACTTCATCAGCTCTAGTAAATAGAGTTTGGTCGCCCATCATACAATCGAGTAGGAGGCGATCGTAAGCATCGGAAGTCGCTTGCAAGCCAAAGGAACCATAAGTAAAGTCCATATCTACAGAACGAGTCCGCAGAGTTCCCCCTGGCATTTTCACTTCAAATCGCAGTGAAATTCCCTCGTTTGGTTGAATTCGCAGCGCCAAGATATTAGCGTTCATCTGCTGCGCTGCCGACTGAAACAGCAAATTCGGGACTTCGCGGAAATGAATCGAAATTTCTGAAACTTTTTTCGGCAGTCGCTTGCCCGTCCGCAGATAAAATGGCACGCCCTTCCATCGCCAGTTGTCAATTAGAAACTTCATGGCGACGAACGTAGGAGTTGTAGATTCGGGATTCACTCCTGGTTCTTCGCGATAACCAGGTACGCGCTCGCCTTTCATCCATCCAGCACTATACTGTCCCCTAACTGCTGAGCGTTCCAAGTTTTGAATATCAGCGAGGCGGGTGGCTTGAATTGCCTTTGTTTTTTCCGTGCGGACGGCATCGGCATCCAAGGAGTTAGGTGGCTCCATTGCTGTGAAGGCAAAGAGTTGCATCAAGTGGTTTTGCAACATATCTCGCAATGCCCCAGAGCTTTCATAGTACCCAGCTCTGTCTTCTACCCCAACTGTCTCGGCAACTGTAATTTGGACGTGATCGACAAACTGACGGTTCCACAAGGGTTCAAAAATGGCGTTACCAAAACGAAACACCATTAAATTTTGTACGGTTTCTTTGCCTAAATAGTGATCGATGCGGTATACTTGCTCTTCTTTACAGACTTGTTGGACGACTCGATTGAGCGATCGCGCCGTTCCCAAATCTCGACCGAAGGGCTTTTCAATCATGAGGCGGGTTTTCTGCGGATCTTTCAACATCTCCGCTTTACCCAACTGCTGAATCGCTTCAGCAAAAAATTTAGGTGACACGGACAGATAAAATACGTGGTTGCCTCTAGTGCTGCGTTTTTCGTCCAACTCGCTCAAAAAATGCTTCAGCTTTTGGTAACTTTCGGGATTGTCGATATCTCCAGGGCAATAAAATATTCCTTGAGAAAATTCTTGCCAGAGTTCCTCCGAACCAATCCCATCAGAAAACTGCTCGATCCCCTCCCGCATCTGTTCGCGGAAGTAATCGTGACTCCATTCTCGCCGTGCTACGCCGACAATCGTAAATTCGGGCGGCAGGCGGCGTTCGCGTCTGAGTTTGTAAAGTGCCGGAACGAGTTTGCGCTGAGTGAGATCTCCCGACGCACCAAAAATTACCAATATTTGCGGTTCGGGAACTCTCTGTTGTTGCAGCCCCACTCGTAAGGGATTTTCTAGCAACGTGACCATAGTTAGTGAGTAGTGAGTGGTGATTGAAACTGATGTACGTGCAAGGCATTGCCTTGCACGTACATTAACTACACGGGTGATAGCTTGGCAACTTTCTCTTCGAGAGACTTCGTTAACGATTCAAAGGGTTTAACAAATTTGTCAATCCCTTCAACTAACAACTCATCCATTACTTGGTCGATATTGATGTCAATATCAGGGTCTTTCAAGCTTTCAATTAACTTGTAAGCTTCATCAACATCTGATTCAACGCGATTTGCTACGTCGCAGTGGTCGGCACAAGCATCAATCGTGTTTGGTGGTAGTGTATTGACGGTTTCAGGACCGATCAACTCGTTGACGTACATTACGTCGTTGTATTGGGGATCTTTGGTGCTAGTGCTAGCCCAAAGTAATCTCTGCACGTTTGCACCTTTAGCTGCCAATGCTTGCCAGCGATCGCTTTGGATAATTTTCTTGTATTCTTGGTAGGCAATCTTAGCATTGGCGATCGCGACTTTACCTCTGACGGCTCTCAATTTCGCTTCTTTCTCGATCCGGTCTACGCCTGCTTTGAGTGCGTCATCGATCTTGCCATCAATATTAGAGTCGATTCGCGATAGGAAGAAACTAGCTACAGAAGAAATTTTACTGATGTCTTTCCCTTCCGCTGCTCGCTTTTCCAAACCGCGAATGTACGCCCAAGCTGTTTCAATGTAACTTTGTACCGAGAACAACAGTGTCACGTTGACGTTGATCCCCTCAGAAATCACCTGTTCTACCGCTGGTAAGCCTTCATTTGTACCAGGGATTTTAATCATCACGTTATCCCGTCCAATTTCTTGATAGTAGCGACGGGCTTCGTTAATGGTAGCTTGGGTATCGTGGGCAATGGTAGGTGGAACTTCAATACTGACGTATCCATCTAATCCTTCTGAAGCATCGTATACGGGACGCAAGATGTCGCAAGCATCGCGGATATCCTTGAATACCAACGACTCATAAATTTTGTATATAGGCAATTCCGCCCGAATTCCTGTTTCAATGTCAGCGTCGTAAATGACATTGCCATTGATGGCTTTTTCAAAAATTGCTGGGTTAGAAGTGATCCCGCAAATGCCTTGATTCTCTACTAAATCTTTCAGTTCTCCAGACTGAATGAGATCGCGAGTCAAATTATCCATCCAGATACTTTGACCGTATTCTTTGATTTCTAGTAAATGATTGGTTGCCATATTTGTATTTCTCAACTCTTCTTTGGTTTACTAATTGGGGAGTGGAGAGTGGGGAGTTGGGAGTCGGGTTTAACTTCACTCACCACTCACCACTGCCCACTGCCCACTCCCCACTCATTGAGGTATCCGCGCTTGCGCCCGAATGTTCTTCTCTTCTTGGGCTTGTGCGTGTCGCTGAATAAAAGACTCGACTAATGCCACGTCATCTTTGCTACCAATAATCAATGGGGTGCGTTGGTGCAGTTTTTCTGGCACGACATCCATAATGTCTTGAGTTCCCGTGCTTGCCCTACCGCCTGCTTGTTCGACCAAAAATGCTAGGGGAGCAGATTCATACAGTAACCGGATTTTGCCTTCTGGTTTTTTCACCGTGCCAGGGTAGAGGAACGCGCCACCTTGCACTAAGATTCGATGAATGTCACCGACCATAGCTCCACTGTAGCGTGCGGTATAGCCTTCTGTGCGGTGGACGTAACGAATGTATTCTCGAATCGATTCATCCCATTGCCAGAAGTTTCCTTCATTGACGCTGTAAACGGAACCGTGTTGCGGCAGTTGGATGTTTTCTTCGGAAAGAATAAATTCTCCTAGGCTGGGATCGAGGGTAAAAGAATGCACGCCCTTACCGATGGAATATACTAACATGGTGCTGGGACCGTACAGAATGTATCCTGCCGCAATTTGCTTGCGTCCTGATTGCAGTAGATCTTTTGCCTCTCCATTTAAATCGTCGCCTTCTTGCTGTCTAATGGAGAAAATCGAACCCAGGCTCATATTAATATCCGTATTGGATGAGCCGTCAATTGGATCGTAGAGCAAGGTATAGCGTCCAATCGGGCAGTTTTCAGGGATGTAGTACGGTTTTTCCATTTCTTCGGAAGCCAAGCGGCAAACTAAACCGCTCTGCTTGAAAACCGAAATAAACACATCATTAGCGTAAACGTCCAACTTTTTGACTGATTCTCCCTGTACGTTCACGTCTCCGGTAAATCCCAGCACGCCTTCCATCAACCCAGCACGGCTGAGGTGGCGTGAGATTAATTTGCCAGCTAATGCAATGCGAGTCATTAAGGCGCTGAGATCTTGAGCATCAGCAGAAAAACTTTGCAGTTGTTGTAGGATGTGTCGGGACAAAGTTGTACAATCCCGACCTAAAGCAGATTCGTAATCTGTTGGTTGTTGGACGGCTTCAGCCATAACGATCGCTCTCCCTGTAGATAAGGGCATATTGCAAGTACCCATTAGACTTACCAATTAGGTAGTACCCTGCTCTACTATCTTAGGAACTGAATCTGAGAGTGGAATCTGACTTTAGATAAACTATAGAAATCGCCACAGATAAAAATCGCCACAGATGCCGCGTCGATCGCGACGCTCTCTCTGCAAAGTGATGCATAAATCAATATACGTTACGATCTCGTGCCAAACTGCAAAACTCAAAATTTTCCCAGCGTAGCAAAGCCATCAGTCTGCAACCTACCTCAAACTTCCGCTTGGCAAGTATTTCTAGCTGATGACGAACAACCGCTCGGCTTAACTGCAATCGATAAAACACCGACCAGCAATTGTCAGTGTCAGCTGCTTGACTGGTCAGTGGAGCGGTTGAATAAATTAAATTAAAAGATTAATTTTGCCAGGGTAGCTCCCTACTGAAGTAGAGTCGTTGTAACTACTCTTGACCGAATCTCGTCCTCACTCCGGCTCCATTACGCCGATAGCCACCGCCGCCACCACCATTTTCTTCACGGGGTTTAGCTTTATTAACTCGCAGCTGTCTTCCCATCCATTCTGCACCATCTAACTCGGCGATCGCTGATTCTTCTTGAGCATCTTCACCCATATCAACAAACGCAAATCCACGCATTCTTCCTGTTTCCCGATCCATAGGGAGGACGATGCGCTTGATAGTTCCATATTCGGCGAATACAGTTCTTAGGTCTTCTTCCGTAGCGCGGTAAGAAAGGTTTCCAACGTATATAGTCATAATCGGTCGCGTAAGTCTGAACAGAGAGCAAAGTTCAGCACCGAAATCAAACCTAAAAGTTTGCCGTTTAAGCAAATGTTAGATTCTGACTTTACTAGTAATAAAGCTTGTAAGATAGACAACCCCAGTTGGTAGTAGCTTCTCAAACTCAACCAGTCGCAGAACTGAACTTACACTTACGCATATCATATCGTATCATTTGTTGGTCAAAGGTCTTCTGTATTACAAATGCTGTCAAAAAATTTCTAATAGTAAGTATTTGTCAGTTAACAGTTATCAGTTAACAGTTATCAGTTGTCAGGAGCTTTCGACTCCCGACTCCCGACTTCCGACTCCCTACTCGATAGAAATTGTTTGGGGACCGCCAGTTTTACCGTTGTGATTCTCAGATGTAGGAAAATTGTAGCTGGGAGAACCGAACTGGCGATCGAGCCAGGTTCTTACAGGATCGTCAGTTAGGCTCAGGTGCAACGCTCCAGAGACAACTCCCCCTAGAAACGAAACTGGATGCTGTGTTAACTCTTTAAAGATGGGTGCTAGTTCGTCCAAAAACATGTTTAGTCTCCTCTGTCCGTTGCTGCATCTATCTGTTTGAAATTCTAGCTCTTTATAGAATGGGGAGTGGGGAGTGGGGAGTAGGATTTAATCGTGACTTGTGACTTGTGACTTGGCAATTGCTCCCTCAGCTTCGCCAGCTCTCTTTGTTCCCCTCCTGGGGAAAGAGACATTTATCTGAGTCACAACCTGCTGGACCTGCTTCATCCGCTAATTCTTTGGCATCATAGCGGCTGAGGGCAGCATAAAAGTCATGGATTTGCCGTCGAGAATGCACTTGTTGCATCAATTCCTCATATTTAGCTTTGGTGATTGGTTCAAACGGCAAGCGTGGAAAAGTTTGCAGATCGTCAAATCTAGCAAGTAAGGCAGCACTGATGTACCCTTCATCGTTTTGAATGGTTTCGTAAATCCGAGTCCCTAGTGCTTCTACCTCATGTTCTCGTAGTTCTATTGTGGCGGAGGTGTTGTGAGTTACATAGTACTTCTGCACTTGCATATAGAAATCCATTTGAGCTAGGGCGCTAAATTGACTAATCTCAATTGCATCAGCACCAGGTACATCAGCCCAAGGCACGGCGACGGGAATCTCTACCAACCACTCCATGCAACGAGGATCGAAAGGGTCGTTGAGCAAGTTGCCATTTTCGTCTTTATCTGATTGGGAAGGAACGATACTGTAGCCATAATCGATGCAAGCCATTGCTACTGGGTCGTTTTTGCGGAAAGTGATGCGACGGATAAAGCGTTGAGCTTTAGGAGGATGCCAGCCAGGAGAAGCGCCAGTTAAGAGAGATTTAGTACCGCTAGGTTGGACGGTAGTACAGCGGTTAGGACGTTTAATCTTGTGGCGATCGCAATATTCCCAGACAACGCGAAACACAATCTCGCGCCAACGGCTGAGATACTCTCTCTCCTTATTTCTAAAGTACTCAGATGCATTCTCAGTTGTGAATTGTGAATTGTGTTCGCGAAGTGTAGCGTCAGCGTCTATTGTGAATTCTTGCGGTCTTCCTTGTTCCCACCAACGCAGCCAATCTACACCAAAAGCGCGGACAAAGAAATCGAATAAACCAGTAAAAGATACCCCTACAATTGGGTCTAGTTCCCGACTAGATTGATAGCGAGGTTCGAGAAATTTGTGGTTTAACAAAGAGGCGACAGATAAAGCTCCTGCGGTAAAAGCTTCTTCTTGTTCGCGCTCGTTTTTGGGATCGATTTGGTTTAGGTGAACTTCAGCTAAGTTGCAGTGAAAATTTCCGCCGAGGATCTCACCGCAAGGATTCAAACCATATCTTGAAAGTCTATGCTCTAGTTCTGAAATTGTTATTTCTGGATGGCGATCGCGCAACCAATTCTGAGCTGTTTCTTTTGAGCTTGTATAATTTTTGATAAACTCTTGCTTCAGCTCTTGAGTATCTAAGATATCTGCATTACTACGGGCGATCGCTTCTGGCGCATATTGAATTGCTCCTTCACCAGAATAATATTGACTGCGAACGGCATTGATACATTCTTCTAAAGTTGGCTTTTGATGAAATACGCGAGTATGATTCGCCATTCTCAACGCATCGCGTTCGGGATCGATCCGCCAATTCCCGTTTTCATCTTGTTGCCAAAGATTGCTTTTAGCATTAGCAAATAGCTCGTCATTGCTAGTGCCTTGACGCATCCCCGCACTACGCCTTACGTTTCCTGCAACTACAACAACAGCAGCTTCATCTATTAATACACAGCATTCCACCGAATTCAGTTTTCTACCTACAGCTTTATTTAAAATTACCGCACAGCGTTGATATAACTCTGGTAATTTAATCGGGTTAGCAACGCCACCAAAACCTTTTAAAATTTCTCCTGCCGGACGAATGTTGCTGAGATTAACAATAATATGTATGACATTTGAAAAGGCATCGCTAGTTGATAGCTCTAACAAAGTTTGATAGGACTTGACCCAACCTCTACGGCTATCGCCCACAAGAATATTAACAATATTACCTTCAATTTGTACTTCTGTCTCGTCCTGCCGTTCGTTGGGCGCAGTCGTGCCAATTTCTCCCTCAACAGTGACATGAAGGCGATTGCGAATCACAGGCAGTTGGTTAATGTACTGGGGTTCGAGGATTGCACCCGTACCGCAGCCCATCATTGCCAAGTCCATCATCAAGCCGAAAGCCCGCCAGTCTACTACGTTGGTAGAAGTACAGTTGTAAGCGCCAGAAAAGTTTTCTTGGCGAGAAATCCATTCCGTACCACCTACCCACAGCCAGCGCCCACTAGGGAGAGATTTTAACTCTTTTTGAGTTTTCTCCAGGATAGCTGCTTCTGCTGGGGTGAGTTTGCCCAATTCTACCAATCCGCGCAGGGTGCGATCGCATACTTGTTCCCAAGTCTCGCGCCCGCCTTCTATCCGCCGACTATACGTTCTGAAGAAGACTGGATTTGCAGCTGGGGCAGTTTCGGGAAACTGGGTGGTTTGGGTTATGCGCTGTAGCTCTCGCACCATAGGTAAAATCGTTAAAAGAAAAGGTTTTGTAGAAGAAAAAGCCTCGGTTGTTCAAGGCAATAGATTAAGACTATAAGCTGAATCCAAGCTATATGCAATCTACATATATGGTGGTTATCTATCAGAAAGTTATTAGATTTGCACCAGCAATGGAGTTTACAGTTATTCCTTTCTGGATAGATCTCGTTTTTACCTCTGTACGGGCAGGTAAACCAAAAAACTCTGCTGTTTAAAGCGATACTGGGAAAATCTGCCCTTACGACTCCCCTCCCTACTCCCTACTCCCCTAAATAAGTTGCTGGCGGAACTGACGAATGCTCAGAGTCATCAAGACTGTGGCAAATCCCAGCAAGATTAATACTTGCGACCAAAGTGCTTCTAATCCTACCCCTTTAAGTAATATGCCGCGACAGACTTCGATAAAATAGCGCATAGGGTCGAGGTAAGTTAACCATTGCATAAAAGTAGGCATGGCGGTAATGGGGCTAGTGGCTCCCGAAAGCAGAACTAGGGGTGGATTGATAAAAAATGCGGTCAGCTGTGCCTGTTGTTGGCTCTGAGCGTAGGTAGCAATCAAAATACCGATGCTAATTCCCACCCAGAAATAAAGTACAGTTACACCGAGAAATAAGAAAAAATTGCCCCGTAGCGGTATGTTAAAAACTAGCCTTGCCAAAACAAGGGCAATCAGGACATCGCCAGTCAGTAGAATGAGGAGAGGACAAATTTTTGCCAGAATGACTTCTGTATTTGAAGCTGGAGTCATCACGAGTTGTTCGATCGTTCCTACTTCTTTTTCTCGCACTACTAAAGAAGCGGCAGCTTGAGAACCAATTACTGTCAGTATTACGCCCATCATTCCCGACACGATAAACCAGGAACTTTCCAGCCCAGGATTGTAAAGTACAGCAATTTGTACCTGCACGCGAGCGCGCTGTATGCTCCCAGGAGTGCGGCGGGACTCGGCTTGACGCGAGTTATAATCTCTGACGAGTTGGCTGACGTAGTTAGCAGCAATGCTAGCCGTATTCGCATCTACTGCGTCGTAGAGTGCCTGTACTTGGACTGGACGCGCTTTGGCAATGTCGTCAGCAAATTCTGGCGGGATCGTAATTCCCACAGTTAAATTCCCTGTGGCTAAATCGGTCGCCATCTGCTGTTGATTGGCGTAATACCGACTGACTACAAAAGCATCGGTTTGGTTGAAGATTTCCACAAACTCGCGAGAAGCCCTGCTGTTACTGTAATCGGTAATACCAACTCGCAAATTTTCAAATTCAGGATTGAGTGCAAAACCAAACAGAATTAAAAATACAGTAGGTGGTAGCAATATTTGGATTAATAACTGTCGGTTGCGAAAAATCTGGGCGAATTCTTTTTTACACAAAGCCCAAAAGCGGCTATCTAGTAGTTGGTTTATCAGAGGAAACATTAGGAATTGGTAATTGGTAATGGGTAATTGGTAATGGGTAATTGGTAATTGGTAATTGGTAATTGGTAATGGGTCACTCTTCACTACTCACTACTCACTACTCACTACTCACTCAATTGCATAACCCGCAAATTGCGCCAAGCAATAAAGAAAAAGAAGCTCGCAAGTAGTGACAAAGCTAATAAGGGAAACCATACGCCTAGCCAACCTACACCGCGTACATAGGCATCGCGAGTTAAGAGAATGTACCACCTGGCAGGAATAAAATTTGATAGCCAACGGATAGCAGCAGGAATGTTAGCGACTGGATAAATGTAGCCAGACATCATTAGCGATAGCAAAAAAGCAGTGAAGGAAATTGCTTGGATAGCTGCACTTTGAACTTTGGTACGACTGCCAAGGAATATGCCCCAAAACACGCCAGAAGCGATGTAAAGAGACGAGCCGAAAATCATTGGCGTAGGGTCGCCAGCAAACCACAAACCAAAGAAAAGCCATGCCTCTACATTGACTAGCAGCACCTCTGCCATTCCCACTAGCCAGAATGCGATCGCTTTGCCTAATAAATACTCCGTACCTGTGAGACTAGAAGCGTAAACTTGCAGAATTGTGCCTTGCTCTAGTTCTCTAGCAATTGCCAAACCAGCTAGTAGTGCTGGAAATAGGGTGATAGTCAGCGCGATCGCACCTGGTCCGATATACTGTAAAGTCTCTAAACCAGGGTTATACCACAGCCGCGATCGGAGACTGACAGCAGGAGATTTATTGCCTTGCAAGTTGGCAACAAACTCATTTGTAGTTGCCTGAGCGTAGCCTCGGACAATATTCGCGGTATTAGCATCAGTGCCATCGACTAAGATTTGTACGGTAGCTGAGCGATCGCCTCTTTGTAGATCCCGTGCAAACTCTGGTGGAATAATTAAACCAGCACTAACTGAACCGCGATCCAGCAATTGGGGTATTTTTACATTTGCTCCCCGTGCGACAATTTGAAATTGATTCGTTCGTTCAAAAGTAGCAATATACTCGCGACTAACAGGAGTGCGATCGAGATCTTGAATGGCAAATGAAATATCATTCACCTCTAGCGATACCGCAAAGCCAAATAACAATAACAGCATCAATGGTAAACCTAATGCAAGTACTAGAGTTAGGCGATCGCGCCCTAATTGCGTTAGTTCTTTGATAGTTTGAGCAATAATTCTTTTCATATGTAAAGTGAGTAGTGAGTAGTGAGTAGTGAGTAGTGGTAATAGGTAGTTGGTAGTTAGTTAACTAGTGACTGGTAACTTGCGATTCTATTGTGGTGACTCAACACTACTCACTGCCCACTACTCACTACTCACTTATTTCGGTACATCCAATCCTCTTTGCCTTGCTTGAGCCACGATGCTAATAAATGCATCTTCGAGAGAAAATTCAATTTCTCTGTGGCTTTTGATGTGAATTTCTGCTTCTTTCAGCCAGTTTTGTATTTGAGGAATTTGGGTCTTAGGTGCGTTCAAAACGGTGTGGAGGCGATCGCCAAAAATTGAGACAGAGGCGCGATCGAAATGCTGTTTGAGTTGGTCTGCCGCTTGTTGTAGCGGTTCGCATTCCCATTCAATTAATTGTCCAGGCTGCGCGGCTTTGACTTGACGTGGTGTTCCTTGAGCTACGAGTTCTCCTGCTACCATAAATCCCAAACGGTGACACTGTTCGGCTTCTTCTAAATAGTGTGTCGTGACTAAAATTGCCATTCCTTCTCTAGCAAAAGTATCGATCCATCGCCAAAATTGTCTCCGTGCTAGGGGATCGACTCCCGATGTTGGTTCGTCAAGAAACAACACTTGTGGTTCGTGCATCACTGCGGCTCCAAAAGCTACTCTCTGCTTCCAACCGCCAGGTAGATCGCGAGTTAATTTATCTCCTTTGTCTGTAAGGTCTGTTATTTGCAATACCCAATTTTTCTTGGCTCTGCGATCGCGTCGAGGAATGCCATAAACGCCACAGTAAAATTCTAAGTTTTCCTCTATTGTCAAATCGTCATATAAAGTAAACTTTTGGGACATATAGCCGATTTTTTGTCTCACAGCCGCACTGCGTAATTGCCCCGTTTCTCCTACTAGCATCACCTTGCCAGAGCTAGCTGGTATTAAACCACACAGCATTTTGATTACAGTCGTTTTTCCTGCTCCATTTGCACCTAGTAATCCAAATATCTCACCGCGCTTAATACTTAAATTAATATTTTTAACTGCTTGAAAATCACCAAAAAATTTATTCAATTTTTGCGAATCAATCGCTATTTCATTTGATTGTTCTATCTGATATATGCGAGGATACTCTGTAGAAGGGCGATCGCTTTTAATTTCTCGTAGTCTTGCCACAAAAGTATTTTCTAAAGTTGGGGTATTCGTGACAATATTTTCAATTTGCAACTGTTGCTTTTGTAAACTATTGTAGAGACGATCGCTTGTTGCTTGGGGTTGTGATGTTAGGATGTCGAGGCGATCGCCAAATCGTTGCACGTCGGAAATGACATCCTGTAAGTCGGTATTTTGCTTGATAATATCTTCAGCTCGATCTAATTGCATCACGGGCAAATAAACTTCCAATCTTTGCACGCCTAAACTAGCTTTGATGCGGACGGGAGTATCGCATTGTTGAATTTTTCCCTCATACATCAAGGCAATTCGAGAACAGCGTTCGGCTTCATCCAAATAAGGAGTAGCAACTACTGTGGTCACTCCTTCCGTAGCAGCTAGATGAGCGACAATATCCCAAAACTCCCTTCTCGACACGGGATCTACGCCCGTGGTTGGTTCGTCCAACAACAAGATTTTTGGTAAGTGAATTAACGCGCAACATAGACCGAGTTTTTGTTTCATTCCTCCCGAAAGCTTACCTGCCAAACGATCCTTAAATTGGACTAAATCTAATAACTTTAAATAGCGATCGCTACGGTTTTTAAAAACTGCGTTGCTTACCTCACGCAAACCTGCGGCATAGCGCAAGTTCTCCTCAATACTCATATCTAAATAAAGACTAAATCTCTGGGTAAGATAGCCCATTTGCAAGCGCACATCCCTAGGAGGGCAACTCAAAACCTCAACAACTCCGCTTTTTTGCGGCATCACTCCCGCAAGAATTTGAAAAGTCGTTGTTTTCCCTGCCCCGTCGGGACCAATTAGCCCAAAGATCTCACCTGGATAGATATCTAAATTGATTCCGGCTACCACTTCTGGGCTATGTTTACCGTAGGAGTGTCGCAAATCTCGAATTGAAATGACTGGGGGTTTCATGGTTCATGATTTGGTAATGGGTAATGGGTAATGGGTAATTGGTGATTAGTAATGGGTAATTGGTGATTGGTAACTGGTAACTGGTAACTGGTCACTGATTCAAGAATTCTCCCATCAGCGGGCATCCCAGGTTTAGCCAAGCCTTGGGAATTTTTCAGGGTGAGTTCGACTCCGAAAACTTGGGTAACTCGGTCTTTTTTGAAATAAATGTTTTCTGGCGTGAAGCTGGCTTTGGGATCTACTCGCGTCACAGTTGCACTTAGGGGTCGATCGGGGAAGGAATCGAGGTAAACTTGGGCTGGTTGACCGATTTTGACTTTACCAATCTCGCCTGTGGGAATAAAACCACGCAGATAAAGGTGGTTTAAATTTACTAGCGTCAGCAGTGGCGCACCTGCGGCTACTACTTCTCCTGGTTCCACAGAACGGGTAATAACGTTCCCACTCATGGGGCTATTAATCACTAAATAATTCAAATTCGCCTGAATTTCTGCCTGTTGTGCCTTGACATTTTGCACGTCCTGCTGAGCAACTGATATATCGGTGCGGGCTTGGGTAATTTGATTCTGAATTTGCAGTGCTGCGGCGGCGCGAATTGGCGTGTTGCGGAGAGTGGCTTGAGCTTGGGTAAGTCTCCCTTGTGCAGACTGGACTTGCTGGCGGGCAGCGTTGACGCGGGCGGCGGCGGCTTCGGCTTGCGCGTCATCGCGATCGCGCTGTTGTGCTGCTACTACGCCTTGAGCATATAGTTCTCGCGTCCGTCTTTGGTCTGCTTGGGCTAATTTAAGATTTGTCTGCGCTTCTACTAGTTCTGCTTGGGCTGCTGCTAGGGCATTTTTTGCCTCTAAAACTCGTCCCTGGCTTTCTTCCGTCGCCTGCTGGGTTGTGAGGTTTGCTTGTTCTAGCTGTGCTTGCAAAACTGGTAACTGTTGGCGCGATCGCTGTAATCTTTCTTGTGCTGCACGTACTTGGGCTTCAGCCCCTTGTAGTTGAGCTTGTAGTTCTGCATCGTTAATCTTCACTAATAGCTGTTTTGGTTCTACTAAATCTCCCTCCCTAACAGCAACTTGGGCAATTTGTCCGCCAATCTTTGCCGATATGTCAGTTTCGTAGCCTTCAATTCTACCGCTCAAAAATAACCCGTCTGGTTCTGGCTGGTAGAAGAACAAGCGATACACGCCTAAACCTACTCCCGCAACAAGGGCGATCGCGGCTACAATTTTGACTGGTTTGGGAATTTTCCGCCTCGGTTTCTCTGGCGGGGGTTGCGGTTCGACGGGACGATCTACAACTCTTTCTGATTCGGTAGTTACGTGTTTAGAGTTATTTGAATTATCTACGTCTGTCTCTTTCATCATCCCTCCGCTAAGCAATTTTAGATTTTAGATTTTAGATTGTGGATTCACTCTTGATTGATTAGTTAATCAACAAAGCTAGAAAAAAAAGAGCCTGCTTAATTTGATTCGTCTGTAGAAGAAACCAACGTTCCTTGCAAGAAAACTTTGACCGCAGTTTCTACCATGACTGCTGGGCTAAGCTGTTGTGCATCGGGTTGCATGAAAACTTCCCGCGTCAGTAGATATGCTACAAAAGAACCAGCGAAACAGCGTGCTGCTGCGTTTGGATTCATGGGTTTGAGTACGCCAGCAGCCATCTGGTGTTCTAAATAACGGGTTAAGAAAGCCACCGAACGACTCGGACCAATCCGATTTACTATTTCTGCAACATGCGGCTGTCGAATCGCTTCTCCCATAACGAGCTTGAATAGAGCTAGTGATGTAGGATTTTCTGCCATTCTGAGAAAAGTATGACCGAACAGAGTCAAAACATCCTCTATTGGTTTGGTCATTAACTCATCGCTATGGCTCAATAGTTGCACTAGAGGTAAGCGTTGTTCGAGAACCTGTTGAAACAGGTCGCTTTTGTCTTTGAAATAGTGATAGATCAAACCAGGGGAGCCAATATCGGATGCAACAGCAATATCTTTATTTGTTGCTTTCTCAAAGCCTTTACCAGCAAAAACTTGCAAAGCACCATCGATAATTTGCTGTCGCTTATCCTCAAAGTCTTGCTCGTCTCTTGTTGGCATTGTTACATCCTAAGTAAGTCAAAATATTAAGGCTCTGTTTTCAGATTATCATTAATTAATTAGTCAATCAACTACATTTGTACAATTTTACATGTTATTAACTCAAGATTGGTTGCAAGTTACTAAGGTGTATATTTATACAGAAAATAATTACTTTGAGTCAGTGCGATCGCGAGATTTAGTCTATAGTAGTTGCAGTTAAATTTCAATCACAGAAAGCCATAGCTCAAACCAATTAAGGCGGTTCATAGCTGGCTTACCAGTCTACTTCAGTAGACTTATGCTGTTAGCCCTGAAATTAATTTCAGGGCGGGCTGAGTTAGTGACTAGGAATAAATTAATATGTCAAAAATTACACTAAGTATGCAAAAAATTAAGCTGAGCCGTAAGGTGGTGAGGACAATACCGATATTCTGTCTGCTATTTATCTCAGCGTGTAGCGATCCAGCATCTCATTCATCAATTCCTGTTGAGTCTCCCCAGCAAGCGCCAACTCTTTACGAATTAGCTCAGTCAAAAATACCTACCCCAGCTGTAAAAACTACCTATCCTAAATCGTATCCGCTCAAACTTCAAACAACAGGTAGCTTTCATGGGGATGAAGTTCCAGCAAAATCATCAGGAGAACAATGGTTAGGGCTATTTTCCACATCCAAAGGTTTTGAGCTTTTACCAACCAAGATTACAGTTAATTACGTTCATGACCCAATTATGGATCGTGAACAGACAATAAAAACGGGTAAAGAAGTTACGACTAAAGAAAAACTTCAGCCCATCTTTTTAGTCAAAGGTTCAATTCTGCTTAAGCCTGGAATAGTTAAAACTGTCTTTGCAGGCAAGACAATATTTTCTCCCAATAGTAGACCGCTAAATTTTTACCTTGACGGTGATTCTGGCAATACTTATCAAATATCAATTGGAAAACGAAGTAACGCTGAAACTAAATATCATGCTCTTTTATTAACTTCGAGTAAAAATGATACCTCACAAGAAATCTCGCCTTGTTGCTCGGATGACTCTACTGAACTACTTTGGGTTGGCGATTTAGATAGAGATGGAAGACTCGATTTACTTATAGATATATCAGACCACTATAATTCTTCTATTCCCACCTTATTTCTGTCGTCACCTGCAAAGCAGAATAAACTAGTAGAGCCAGTAGCTCAATTTGAAGCCACGGGATGTTAAGAATTAGTCAGATTTGAAAACTATGGTTAACTTACATTTTAAAATGATTGGGAATCAGCTTCAATTTGCTCTTTCAGTAACGGCGAATTCTCTGGTAACTTCCAAGTTCGCCCCTGACAATGAGCATAACCATCTTTGACATGAAAACCAGAAAGCTTACGTCCTAAAGTAAATAATTCTTTTAGTTCTTCTTCTGTCAAGTGACCGTTATTGTGTAAACTTCCAGATGAGCGTCGAGGATCTCCTCCATTTTCTAAGTAACGTTGTCTATTAATGGCAAATAATTCTTTAAATCTTTCATACTGCTGTTTTTGTAGTTCGATAGAGTCATTCATATTTCTGATTCAGGTATGACAGGAACAATTTCGCCATCTGTTAAAACTTTAGCAATTGGTAATATGGGACTAGGTGTTTGAATGTACCAATCTCCACTATCTGGGTCGTAAAAATTATTCTCCAAAAGCTCTAAACTTGTCAGTGCATTCAGTACTAAATACTGCTCCTCACTCGGCTCCATCAGTAGCGATCCTGTAAATTGACGTTAGACATTTTACAGGAAATTGTACTAGTACTCATATTATATTCTGCCTAGGTTCATCTGCGCCTCTACTCACGCTTCAACGCTATGGCAAAATATTAAGTAATTCACTGCATTCCGTCTTCCCGACATGACAGCAACCATTCCTAACCTGCCTAGCCTCTACGACCCCTTCACCACTGAAGCCAAGTGGCAAAAACTCTGGGAAGACAACCAAGTATATAAAGCTGAACCCCAGCGCGGCGGGGAACCTTACTGTATCGTCATTCCTCCTCCGAACGTGACTGGTAGCCTCCACATGGGTCACGCCTTCGACAACACGCTAATCGATTCCCTGATCCGCTACCACCGCATGAAGGGATACAACGCCCTGTATCTCCCTGGAACCGACCACGCCAGCATCGCAGTCCACACAATTCTCGAAAAGCAACTGCAAGCAGAAGGCAAAACCCGCTACGAACTGGGACGCGAGAAATTTTTAGAACGCGCTTGGCAGTGGAAAGAGTCATCTAAGGGTACAATAGTCGGTCAACTGCGTCGCTTAGGAGTCTCAGTAGATTGGTCGCGGGAACGCTTCACGATGGATGAAGGCTTAACCAAAGCCGTTACAGAAGAATTCGTTCGATTTTACGAAGAAGGACTGATTTATCGCAGCAAATATTTAGTTAACTGGTGTCCCGCCACTCAGTCAGCAGTATCCGATTTAGAAGTAGAAAATAAAGAAGTCAACGGGCATTTATGGCACTTCCGCTATCCGCTAACCGATGGATCTGGATCTGTAGAAGTAGCAACAACGCGACCGGAGACAATGCTAGGCGATACAGCTGTAGCGGTAAATCCGAATGACGATCGCTACAAACATTTAATTGGTAAGACTCTAACTTTACCAATTATGCAGCGAGAAATTCCGGTAATTGGCGATGAATTTGTCGATCCTGAATTTGGGACGGGTTGCGTCAAAGTTACTCCCGCGCACGACCCAAACGATTTTGAGATCGGTCAACGTCACAATCTGCCGTTTATTAATATTATGAATAAAGACGGCACGTTGAATGAAAATGCGGGAGATTTTCAAGGACAAGATCGATTTATTGCCCGTAAAAATGTCGTCAAACGATTAGAAGCCGAAGGATTTCTCGTCAAAGTCGAAGAATACAAACACGCCGTACCGTATAGCGATCGCGGTAAAGTTCCAATTGAACCGCTACTTTCAACTCAGTGGTTCGTCAAAATTCGCCCCCTAGCCGATCGCACTCTATCATTCTTAGACGAAAAAAATTCACCTCAGTTCGTCCCCCAACGCTGGACAAAGGTATATCGCGACTGGCTAGTTAAACTCAGAGATTGGTGTATTTCGCGTCAGCTTTGGTGGGGTCATCAAATCCCCGCCTGGTATGCTGTCAGCGAGACAGGCGGAGAAATTACTGACAACACGCCGTTTGTTGTAGCGCGGAATGCAGCAGAAGCACGGGAAAAAGCCGTCACACAATTTGGTGCAGATGTCAAGTTAAAACAAGACCCAGACGTATTAGATACGTGGTTTTCTTCAGGATTGTGGCCCTTCTCTACTTTAGGCTGGCCCGATCGCACCGAGGACTTAGAATTTTACTATCCTACCGCTACCCTAGTCACGGGATTTGACATCATCTTCTTCTGGGTGGCAAGAATGACCATGCTAGGGGGACATTTTACCGGACAGATGCCATTCAAGGATGTCTATATTCACGGGCTGGTATTGGATGAAAACGGCAAGAAGATGTCCAAATCGGCGGGAAATGGCATCGATCCGCTATTACTAATTGCCAAATACGGCACAGACGCGCTGCGCTATACCTTGGTGAAAGAAGTTGTCGGCGCGGGACAAGATATTCGGCTGGATTACAATCGCGAAAAAGATGAATCTGCATCTGTGGAAGCATCCCGTAATTTTGCCAATAAATTGTGGAACGCCGCCCGTTTCGTGATGATGAATTTGGATGGTAAAACTCCAGAACAATTGAGATCCCCCCTCAATCCCCCCTCAAGGGGGGAAGAAACAGATTCTCTTATGACTCCCGTAGGGGCGGGTTTTGAACGAGAATCTATTGCCTTAACTGACGATCTTTCGCTAAACCCGCCCCTACGACTCCCTACTCCCCAGAGAGAATTAAGCGATCGCTGGATTCTTTCTCGCTACCACCAGATTGTCAAACAAACGACAGATTATATTGACAATTACGGGTTGGGAGAAGCGGCAAAAGGATTGTATGACTTTATCTGGGGAGATTTCTGCGACTGGTATATCGAATTAGTCAAATCTCGGCTGTTCCAAAAAGATGCGGAAGGCGCAGCGTCGCGACTGGTAGCACAACAAACTCTTGCCTACGTTTTAGAAGGCATTCTCAAACTGCTGCATCCTTTTATGCCTCATATTACAGAGGAAATTTGGCATACGCTAACGCAAGCAGAAGAAGGACAAAGTATATCCATACAAACTTATCCAGAATCGGATGCAACTCTCATTGACTCAGACTTAGAACAACAATTTGAATTGTTAATTGCAGCCATTCGGACTTTGCGTAACCTACGGGCGGAAGCAGGAATTAAGCCAGGGGTGAAGGTAAAAGCAGTAATGCAAAGTGAAAGCGATCGCGAACGTCAAATTTTAACTGATAGTGAAGCTTACATTCAAGACCTTGCTAAAGTCGAGTCACTCACGATAACTTCAGCTTTAGATACAGCATTAGAACCCGCGATCGCCGATGTTGTCGGTACGGTACAAGTTTTAATTCCTTTAGCGGGAGTTGTTGATATTGCCGTACTCAAAGCAAAATTAGAAAAAAGCCTGACTAAAGCCCAAGCCGAAGCCAAATCCCTCTCGGCGCGACTATCCAATCCTACTTTTGTCGATAAAGCCCCCCCTGAAGTCGTCCAAGGGGCTAAGGACGCTTTGGCAGAAGCCGAAAAGCAAATTGAAATTCTCCAAGCCCGCCTGCGATTATTGAATTAAAAGTCACGCATTCAGGAATATAGGAGCGGGTTTTGACCAAACAATTACGGCTAACGTTGTTAATCTCTTTGCTAAACCCGCCCGTACAAAAGTCAAAACATTTGTCACTGATAACTGACTCCTTCCCTAACCCTCAGCCCCTAGCCCCTAGCCCCTCCAATGTTCCACCTCGCTCAAGTCATCAAATATGGCATTTCTAGTAAGTTAGGATTCAAACTGCTTGCCAAACAAGAAGCAGAACATACATGGGTGTTGATAAGCGATCGCAATGCTATTCTCGATGTTGAAACTCTAATCGGTGATTGCTGTCCTTTCACGCTGGCTGAGGGTTTATTGGTATTGCTAGAACTCTCACCAGATTGCAGCCAGGTTTACAGCATTCACAACGCTGCTAATTGGGTGTTGGAATTAGTACAAACTTATCTTACAACGGGTATCACTCCCATGTTTCTGCAACAGGAAATGGAGCGGGCAGAAAAGTGGCGACAAAACCTAACTTTACAAACTCAAGAGTTATCGCGGCGGGCGCTAGAAGTGGAGGCTAGAAGAGAACAAATCCAGGCATTGGAAGCAAATGTCAGGCGCGAACAAGAACAAGACGATCCAAATTAACGATAGTAGGGGCGCACAGCTGTGCGCCCCTACTATATGTAAATTATGTAAATTGTCTATTTAAACTTTTGCAGGTGGTAAGGCTAAACGATCGCTGGCATTTGGTTTATAACCATTGCTGTAATTATCTTCTGGTGTAATTAATAATTCTCGCAGCAATCGCGCGATCGCTTTTTGGGTTAGCTGGCTGGCGAGTTGTTGCCCGATCTTTTGGGTTTCTGGTTTTGTCAATACCTGTGCCAGTTGCGGAATTAACTGTGCAGGATCGAAACCACGGGTTTCTTGTAAAATTCCCCAAATGCGCTTAATATGCTCCAAGGTTTGCTGTTGATCGGAAGAAGCGCCAGGGGTTTCGTTAATTGCCATTGCTAAACGATTTCCCAATGGAACTCGGTCAAAGACATCTCGCAATCTAGATGTGACATTATGTAAGGTATTGCGACTGACAGCATCTACACTTTTGGCAATTTCATCTACTAGGCGATCGCGGATAAAAGACCCACGTTCGGAGGAGAGAAAATCAATCATTTGATTCAGGACGATGTTAAAATCATAATCCTGATTGCCACGCGCATTTCGCAACAAGTTTTCCAAACGATTCCAGCGAAATGTCCCTTCTTTAAACAGTAAATCTTTTAAGGATGCCCGTAACTCTGGGGCTGGATCGATCAGCAAACGCTTAGATACATAAGGATAAGCGGCACTGAGAACTTTAAAATCAGGCTCGATCCGAATGGCAATTCCTTCTAACGTTACCAGCGATCGAATAATTAGAGCGTAGTATGCTGGGACGCGGAAAGGATATTCGTACATCAAATTCGAGAGTTCGTCAGTGATGCTTTTAATGTTTAACTCTGATACGCTAGCACCCAAAGCAGCATTAAACACCCTAGCAAAGGCAGGAACGATCGGTGTCAGATCTGTATCTGGAGTCAAAAACTCCAGTTTCACATAGTCGTGTGCTAAAGCCTCAAAATCTCGATTTACCAAGTGAACGATCGCTTCAATCAAGCCATATCTTTGGGCTGGCTGAATTTCACTCATCATGCCAAAGTCTAAATACGCTAACTTACCATCGGGAGTAGCGAGTAAATTCCCTGGATGAGGATCGGCATGGAAAAATCCATTTTCCAATAGCTGGCGCAGCGAACACTGTACCCCAACTTCAATGATGTGCTGGGCATCTATACCTTGGGCGCGAATCGCTTCTACCTGCGTCAGCTTCGTTCCCGTAATCCACTCCATTGTCAATACTCGACGCTGAGTGTATTGCCAGTAGATTGTAGGAACGTAAATATCTGGTAAATGCCCGTAGTATTCGGTAAAACGTTCGGCGTTTTCGCCCTCCTGAACGTAATCCATTTCTTCAAAGATGCGATAGCCGAATTCATCGAGAATATCGACTAAGTTACTCCGGATGCGCGTAAAAGTTCTATTTGCCCATGCAGCCAAACGACGAATAATATATAGGTCGATTGTGATCCGATCGCGTAAATCTGGGCGCTGCACCTTCACCGCCACGTCTTCCCCAGTCTTCAGCTTACCCTTATACACTTGCCCCAAAGAAGCCGCAGCAATCGGGTTGGGAGATAATTCAGCGTAAATTTCTTCTGGTGTCTGCCCCAATTCCTCTTGAATAAAACGGTAGGCGATCGCATTATCAAAAGGTGGTAGCTGATCTTGCAGCTGCGTCAATTCTTCCAAATATCCAGGCGGAACCAAATCGGGGCGAGTAGAAAGGGCTTGACCGATTTTGATATAGGCTGGACCCAGTTGCGTCAACAATTCTCTTAACTGAACTGCCCTGCGCTGCTGCGTTTTTAAGCTTCGTCCCCATTGCTTATCCCACCACAAGCCAAAAGCAAAGGAAAAACAAGGTAGCAGAACCGCAAAAATTCTACCAATAACTTGAAAGGGACGACGACTATAATAAGCCGCGATCGCTTCCGGTTCGTATCTTAGGGCAAATTCTGGCTCGATCGAACTGTGACCGATCTCTGTAACGTGTTTCGGCGCGATCGCCGTGTTAGCTACGGAGAAGTCTGCTGCCACGTAACTCGATTGTTCCGTGTCAAGTTGCTGGGGATTGGAAGATACCTGCTTCACATTCATGAATTTGGTGACGCTGGGGCTGTTGAAATTATTAAATATTGTAACAATTCGTGACTCTATTCGGTTGTAGCAATATCCGAACGCCATTGGACTTCGAGCCAATTACTGTCAGTCGAGGCGATCGCACTGCACCAACGCCATCATTATCGCCTTTTTAATTCAGTAAAGTAATCCTGCTGAAGGGCAAGTTTTGGAAAGTTTGCTCGTTTTTCCCCCGTTGTAGCAACTGGCATGGCAAAGGCGCTAAGAGTACTTTTGCGTCTTTGCGTGACATTTATTGCGATCGTATAAATACAAGATTGCTGGAAGATCGATCGATTAGGATAAGAAATAAACAGCAATGTACGTACTCATTGGCGGCGCGGGTTTAGTTGGGCTGAGCTTAGCACAAAGGCTTGTAGAACTAGGACATACTGTTGCCATTATCGATTGCGATCCTAGTGCCTGTCGTTATGCCCGCGAACAAATAGGCGTGATGGCTTTTGAAGGGAGTGCTGTTAGTACAGAAGTATTATTAGAAGCGGGAATTCGTAAAGCTGATTCGGTAGCTGCCGTTCTCCGTCACGATGCTCTAAATTTGGCAATGGTAACTCTTGCCAAGCACTACGGAGTTTCTCACATTTTGACACGGATGCGTCACCGCGATTTTGCCGAACCACTACTTCTGGCTGGAGCTAATCATGTTATTAGTACTGTAGAGTTGGCAGTTTCTACAATGGTGAATGCGATCGAGTATCCGCAAGTAGAATCGATCGTGCATTTCGAGCAGGGACAAATTGAAGTATTGAAACTTCCTATTTCTAATAATTGCTACGTTGTTGGTCGTAGTGTTGCCGAAATTGCTCAAGATCGAAGGTTTCCTACTGGCTCGTTAATTATTGGTTATCAACCCCATCCACACGAAAATTTGATTATTCCTAATGGTAGTACAATACTGGAACCAGATTCAACTGTATTAATCGTAACAAAGCCAGGATCGCTGCATCAAGTCATCGATTTTATCGAAGGTTGTCGATAGCTAATTTTCATGAGAATATATCCATTCTTTTATTCGCTTGTAGCTGTTTTTTTTCTGACTGCCTGTACGTCACCAAGTCCGTCACAACAAGCCAATTCTCCACAGAAGGCTCCATCTCCACAAGTCGTAAATGTAGATAAAAATTTTAAAAGGATAGCAGGTCAAACTATCTACGTACCTGTCTACTCTCATATTTATCATGATGATGGGAAAAAGACTTTTAATTTAGCAGCTACTCTTAGCATTCGTAATACCGATTTGGAGCATTCTATTGTCGTTACTTTTGTTCGCTATTACGATACAAACGGGCAGTTAGTTAGGCAATATTTAGAGCAGCCAATTCAGCTCAATCCCCTAGCTTCTAAAGATTTTGTCATTGATGCAACTGATACCAGTGGAGGAGCGGGAGCTAAATTTATTGTAGAATGGGTAGCTCAAACCCAAGTTACCGAACCTATTATTGAAGCAGTGATGATTGGTAGTGGCTACCATCAAGGTATTTCTTTTATTAGTCCTGGCAAGGTGATTAAATAAGTGGTAATTGGTAATTGGTAATGGGTAATTGGTAACTGATAACTGATAACTGATAACTGATAACTGATAACTGATAACTGATAA